>JAEIGA010000510.1_pt1 | contig 57614 bp, 53 predicted proteins | sample 9270691 | NCBI WGS metagenome assembly JAEIGA01 (sample SAMN17057246, study PRJNA624740) | gut metagenome | biome: biome; isolation source: fecal sample | host: Bos grunniens | place: China: Xizang | collected 2019 | reverse complement strand
GCAATACGCGTTCGGGGCAGTAAGCGATATATATCTTATCCTTAAGTTCAGGACGCTCGGTGAAAATGATGTTTGCCATCATCTCTGTTGTGCCGATGGGAGAAGTTGATTCAATTACATAGAGGTCACCCTCTTTCAGGAGAGGCAATACTGCGCGTGTGGCAGATTCTACGTAAGATACGTCGGGTTCGTGGTCGCCTTTGAATGGTGTGGGAACGACCATAAAGTATGCGTCACTTTCCTGAGGGGTAGTGTAGGCCTTGAATTTGCCTGTTGCAATAACTTCCTGCAACATCTCTTCCATTCCGGGCTCGATGATGTGAAGTTTTCCTTGGTTTGTTACTTCAACAACTTTGGGATTGATGTCGACACCTACAACATCGATGTTGTGCTTTGCTGCGATGATTGCTGTGGGAAGGCCGATGTAGCCCAATCCCATAAAACATGCTTTCATAATTGCTTTGTATTTTTTAAATTTATTGTAATTACTATTTTAATGCTTCTACTATTCTGTTGCATCCCAATCCGTCGCCGTAGGGGTTGACAGCCTTGCTCATGGTGTCGTAGTACTCCTGGTTGTCGAGCAGAGCAGATACTTCGCCTACAATCTTGTCGTAGTTTGTACCAACGAGTTTTACGGTGCCTGCCTCCAGGGCTTCGGGGCGTTCTGTGGTGTCACGCATCACAAGCACGGGCTTGCCAAGGCCGGGAGCCTCTTCCTGTATACCACCGCTGTCGGTGAGGACAATGGTTGATTTCTCCATCAAATACACGAATGAGAGGTATTCGAGTGGCTCAATGAAGAACATGTTGCCCAGATTGCTGAGGTCTTCACCAAATACTTCGTGTATGGGTTTGCGCACGTTGGGGTTGAGGTGCATGGGATAGACGAAGTCTACGTCGGGGTATTTCTGTGTGAGATCCTTGATGGCTGTGCACATGTTGATAAAACCGTCGCCGAAGTTTTCGCGGCGATGTCCGGTGATGAGCACAAGTTTCTTACCTCCCGCAAGACGCTCTACGTCGTAACCCGATGCAGAAAGAATGCCTTTGAGCTCGTCGCTGAGGGTGGTGTCGCTCTTTATCTTGTTTACTACCCAATAGAGGGCGTCGATAACAGTGTTGCCGGTAACTGTGATTGACTTCTCGTCGACAGCTTCGCGCAGGAGATTAGATTTTCTCAAGGGGGTTGGAGCAAAGTTGTATGCAGCGATGCGGCCTGTTATCTGACGGTTCATCTCTTCGGGCCAGGGGCTGTAGATGTTGTGGGTGCGGAGACCTGCTTCTACGTGGCCAACCGGTATCTGCTGATAGAAGGCTGCCAATGCAGATGCGGTACTGGTGGTTGTGTCGCCGTGAACGAGTACTACATCGGGCTGCGATTCTTTGAGCACATCTCTGAGGCCTACAAGTACACGTGCTGTTACGTCGTACAAATCCTGGCCTTGTTTCATTATGTCAAGGTCGTAGTCCGGGGTTATTTCGAACAGATTCAGTACTTGGTCAAGCATCTGGCGATGTTGTCCAGTAACACAAACTATAGTTTTGAATGTTTCAGGATGTTTTTGAAACTCTTTTACCAATGGTGCCATTTTGATGGCTTCGGGGCGTGTTCCGAACACGAGCATTATCTTCTTCATTGTTTTGTATCTTTTAGTTACTTTTTGTCTGAATAATTTGTTCCAGTCTGTTTACGTGGTACATTGATGGTTGTTGTGAAATCTCTGTACCTGATTTGAACTATTTATGCGACTTGTAAGTTGTTGCCTTTGTTAAACGCGTCTTGGTTACAATTGTGTTTTTAATAAAATTGACAGTTGCTGAATTCTTGCCATTTTATTTCATGCAAATATAAAATTTTTTGTGCAATTGACAATGTGCGATTGGATTAAAATTACAATTGTTAAGTAATAAACTTCGCATACTGATGGCTAGGTGCGGGAATGTCGTGTTTGCGATGTGCAAAATCAAATGTTGGCAAAGGGGCTTTTAATGATTCTTTATTCCTTTGGTGTTCTCTCTAACCCCTTTCTCTACAGCATAAATACGACTCTTTACCGTGCCTGTCGGAATGTGCAGAAGCTCTGCAATTTCGTGGAATTTGTACCCCGAAATATATAAAACAAAAACTTCTTGCAGGTAGTCGGGCAGATGGGTGGTGCCTGTTTGTTGGCTGTTGTTCTCTGGTGCGAAATCTTCTTCCCTCATCTTGTGTGTCAGTGGGTATTCCGCCGGGGTTAAATGCTTGCGGCATCGCGCAATCTCTTGCATCAGTAGATCTGCTTGTGCTGTGTTTATGGTGAGCTTGTCGGTGTACACCTCTAGGCTTTTTATTGCGCCAGCCAGTCGTTTGTGAAATTCAATGTCTTTCATCTTTGTAACATTTCTTGCATAAAATTGTGAACTTTTATGTGTAACAAAGATGCGGATGGTTTTGTTCGCGTAAGTGTGAAAAAGATTGTAGCATTCTTAAGCAGGGATATGGTGTAAAGGATGCTTTGGATGTAAAGAATATTCGCGTAGTGTGTGGCGGGTTGGTTTTGTGCTATACTATGCTTGTGTGGGAAAATAAATGTGCTTGACTCTATGCGGTAGAGTAGGACGAATAGAAAACGAATGTAAGATGATGAATTACAGTTATAGTTGCTATTGCTATGAGTATGAAAGGGCGCTGCTGCGTGAGTTTGCATGTGGATACAGTAGCAATTATGTTGTGCGGTTGGACGATGAGTATAATGTGGTGTTGCCGAAGTGTTATAATATTATTGTTTCTATGCCTCCTTTGGCAAAGAGTTTGTATGTCCTGTTTCTTTATCATCCCGAGGGCCTGGATCTGGGTAGTATATCGGACTATGCCGGTGAGTTGGAGAGTATTTATCGGGTGGTTTCCAAACGCAAAAACCCGACTGTTATCAAGCGTGTGATAGAGGAGGTTACAATTCCCTTTAATAACACTATCTATAAGAATATTTCAATTATCAGGGCTGCTTTCTACAGCAGGCTTCCGCTGGATGTGGCACAGCATTATGTTCCCATCCGTCGCTCTGTTGGGGATAGAAAACTGACGCTCGATTGTTCGTTTGAGCAGTTGCCGCAGCTGCTGAACTGATTGCGTGGCGCTAGGTTTGCTTGCGTGGCATGTAAAAACAGCCCACATCCTTTTGAGGGGGTGTGGGCTGAATGTTGGTTTTATAAAAATCGATTATCCCAAAGACTTGATATTCTCGGGGTTGAGAATCTGCTTGCCTTCGGCTGTGTAAAGATGTTCGATGCGTGCGGCGTATGCCTTTTCAATTTTGCCACGAACCATCTTCATGGTGCTGTTAATCATCTGGTTCTGCTCGGTGAAGGGCTCGGGCAGAATTGCAAATGTGCTGGGCAACCAACGGTCGGGGAAGAGTGCTGCGTGCTCGCCACCCTTCTTGAACGCGTTCACCTCTTTCTCTATCTCTGCGATAGCTGCTTTCTTGCCCTCTTCGCTGTCCATTGTAAGGCCCTGTGCTTTCACGATTGCAGCGAGCTTCTCCTTGTTGGGGACGATGAGCGCTGTTGTGTAGGCCGACTGGTTGTTGTAGAGCATTATCTGGTCGATGCAGGGTGAGAGCTGTACCATTGCCTCTTCGATGCCTTCGGGGCTGTATTTCTCGCCGTCGCTTCCGATGAGAAGGCTCTTGAAGCGGCCGAGGACGTAAAGAAGTCCATCTTTGCCCATGTAGCCGAGGTCGCCTGTGTACAGGTATCCGTCGCGTACGGTTTCTGCTGTGGAGTCGGGGTTCTTCCAGTATCCGGCCATCACGTTCTCGCCTTTTACTACAATCTCGCCCTTCTCGCCTGCGGGGAGTTCCTTGCCGTCGCTGTCGCAGATTTTCAGTTCGATGGGTTTAACCAGCTTGCCGCTTGAACCCAGGCGGAACAGCTCGGGGCCGTTAGATGAGATTACGGGGGTAGCTTCGCTCAATCCGTAGCCCTGGAACATGGGAATACCGATTGCCATGTAGAACTTCTGAAGGTCTTTGTCGAGAAGCGCACCGCCACCGATGAAGAAGCGCAGGTTGCCACCGAAGTTCTCGCGCACCTTAGAGAAGAGAATCTTGTCGAAGAGTGCTACAAGGGGTTTCAGGAATATGCGCATGCCTTTTGACTCGAGGCTGCTCTCGCCGTTGTATATCTGTGCCACTTTCAATGCAAACTCGAAGAGTTTCACTGTGTTTGCACCCTTGGCTGCGATACCTTTCTCAATGTTCTTCTTGAAGGTCTTTGCCAATGCGGGTACGCTCAGAATGAAGTTGGGCTTAACCTCCTTGATGTTCAAGGGGATGTTCTTCAGTGTCTCAAGCGGTGTGCGACCTACCTGTACGGTGGCTGCTGTTGCACCCTTCGAGAGCATGATGTAGAAACCTACCACGTGTGCGAAACAGTGGTCGAGGGGCAGGATGATGAGTGTGCGCCAGCTTTCGTTGATGTCGACGAGTGTGCATGACTGCTCGACGTTGGCTGTGTAGTTGCGGTGTGTCAGCACCACGCCTTTGGGGTCGGCTGTTGTGCCCGATGTGTAGGTGATGGTTGCGTAGTCGTCGTTCTGCAATGAGTTACCAACTGCAAGGAACTCTTCCATTGTGTGCTCGGCAAGGAATTTGTCGCCAAGTGCAAAGACGTCGCTTGCTGAAATCTCTTTCTCCTGCAACTCCTTGATGTTGTCGATGGCCTCGTCGAATACGATTATCTGTTTTACCAGGGGCAGTTTGTCCTTAATAAGACGGATTTTCTTCAACTGCTGGCCCGATACCATGATATATTGTACGTCGCCGTGTATCAGACGGAACATGAGGTCGTTGCTCTCTTCGAGCTTGATTGAGAGGGGCACGTTGATGGCGCCTGCATAGAACATGGCAAGTTCGCCGATAATCCACATGTTTCTGCCCTCTGAGAGAAGAGCCATTGTGTCGCCTTTCTTCACACCCAGTGCCTGAAGACCTGCGCCCAGGCGGTACACGAGTTTCTGTGTTTCCTTATAGGTTGTAGGTTCAAATTTCTTGCTTTTCTTTTCCAACAGGAATGTGTTGTCGGGATACATCTTTACAGAGTTCTCGAACAAGTCTACCAATGTCTTTTTCATATTGAATGTTATGATTAGTTTGGCGCAAAGGTACTTATAATTTAATTAAATACCAAAAAGAGAGCTCAAAAATGCACATTTTGTGTTTGTTTGTGCAGTTTTTGTTTAATTTATTCTAAGTATTGTACTTTGTCGGCGTTAAAATTCATCAGCAACTTCTCAGTAATTCGAATTTTATGTGTAAGTTTGCATGTTTTTTGCAGCAGGGTGGCAGACCTTGCTGTCTATTGTTTTTTCAGGAATGAACAGACGAAACATATTCATAATAATACTTATCGCCTTAATATGTGCCCCTTTGCAGCGTGCCAAGGGTGGCGAACGTGCGTTTGCAAGCTTGCTGACATGTTCGCCCGGTGACGAGGTCTACGCATATTTCGGTCACACGGCGCTGCGATACTGCAACCCCGACAAGGGGCTGGATTTAGTATTCAATTATGGGGTTTTCGACTTTTCGGAGCCTAACTTTGTGGGGAAATTTGTTGCGGGCGAGACAGATTATATGTTGGGAATTGTTGAATTTCCCTATTTTATTCAGGAGTATGCCATGCGCGGCTCGAGTGTGGTGGAGCAGGAACTTGCGCTGGATTCGTTGCAACGCGAGCGTCTTTTTGCTCTTCTGCGCGAGAATTATCGTCCGGCTAACCGCGTCTACCGATATAACTATTTCTACAACAACTGCACAACCAAGGCAAGGGACATAATTGAAGCTGCGATGGGCGAGGGTGCGATCATCAAATATCCCGAGAGTGACGGCAAACAGGACTCTTTCCGCAGCACGGTGCATCGTTTTACAGCCGTTTCGCCATGGTACAGTTTCGGAATAGACCTGTTGCTGGGCAGTGAGGCTGATGCGCTGCAGAATGAACGTACGCTTCAGTTCATTCCCTCTACATTGCAGGCCGACTTCTCGGCTGCAAGCATTGTCTGTGGCGACAGCATCCTGCCACTTCTTGCGCGGACAGAGACACTGATAGAGGCTGTTCCTGCCGACAGCGAGGCTGCATCGTGGTTCACCCCGACTCTCTTCTTCGTCATACTGCTGTTGCTGGTGATATTGGTTGCTGTCGTTGAGCATCGTACGAAAAGAATTTACTGGGGCGTAGATCTGCTGCTGATGACTGCGCAGGGTGTTGCAGGCCTACTCGTTGCATACATGCTGCTCTTTTCGCAGCACCCGACAGTGGGCAGCAATCTGCTGATTATTCTGCTCAATCCACTGCCGTTGCTGATACTTCCGGTATACATCTATTGCATTGTAAAAGGCCGCAAGCCGCGGGTACTGTGGTTGCAGTCGTCAATGGTGCTGCTCTTCATTGTGTCGGCTCCGTTGCTGCCACAGTATATACCAATGCCGCTGTACATATTTGCGGCAACACTCTTAATACGCACGAATTTCATATTACTAAATAACCGAAAATGAGAATCAAACTATTACTCTGCCTTCTGCTGGCTGCATTGATCAATGCAAAGGCGCAAGATACTATACAGACTCCGAAATTGGTTGTGATGATAACCATAGACCAGTTGCGCTCCGATTTTCTTCACGAATTTGGGGGATTATATACCGAAACTGGCTTCAAACGTCTGTTGAAGGGCGGACGCTTCTATTCGAACGGATACTATGCCTTTGAGAGCATTGACCGCGCTTCGGCAACTGCCACACTGACAACCGGCACCAATCCCTATGTGAACGGAATTGTGGCCTCGCAGTGGCTCGACCGTACATCTTTGCGCTTGGTCGAGTGTGTCGAGGACTTTGAATATAAAGGACTCAATACAAACGAGACTGTTTCTCCTTCGAAGTTGAAGGCAATCTCGCTGTCCGATGAGATGAAACGTGCAACACGTGGAAAATCAATTGTCTACGCCATCGCTCCCGATGCCGATGCAGCAGTTCTTTCCGGCGGACATGCGGCAGATGCGGTTCTCTGGAAAAACAACGTAAATGGCGAGTGGTGCAGTTCTTCGTACTACGGCACATTCCCTGCTTGGGCGGCAGTCAAGAATAAGGAACTTTCTGCGGTCAAACGCGAATGGTCGCCCACCTTCCCCACTGAGATTTATGAAAACTTTGGCGAAAAGGCACCCGAACCATTCAAATATGTCTTTGATGCCAAAAGCAGCATAGCCGACTACAAGACAAGTGCCTGCATGAACGACGAAATAACTGAAATGGTTGTGGCATGTCTCTACGGAACATCCATCGGACTCGACGATATTCCTGACTACCTTGCCATCACCTATCATGCAGGAAACTACAAGAGTCAGCCTATGGACGACCGCCCCATTGAGGTGCAGGATATATACTCTAAGCTTGATGGCAATATATCTACCCTGCTTAACGAGCTTGACAAGCGAGTAGGGCTCGACAATGTGCTTATATGTCTCTCTTCCACAGGTTATGTGGTCGAGGGAGAGACCGACGACTCGGTCTACAAGATACCCTCGGGTCTTGTGCACATCGACCGTGTGGCGGCTCTTCTCGACGTATATCTTGGTGCCATCTTTGGCAAGGCTAAATATATCGAGCAGTACCACAATTCGCAGATATATCTCAACCGCAAACTCATCGAGCAGATGCAGATTGACAAACTCGACATTATATCTCATGCTGTGGAATTTTTGCTCAGCGTCGATGGCATCGAGGATGTCTTTACCATCTACCGACTCGGCGGAATGCTCAGCCCCGAACTTCAGTATGTGAAAAACGGTTACAATGCTACCTGCTCGGGTGACATCTGGCTGCGCCTGAAACCGGGATGGCACATGGCACGCCATGCAGCGTCAGCCTCCAACCTCATACGCCGTGGTGCTGTCAATTTCCCGATGGTGCTCTTCGGCAGCGGTTTCCAGCCACAGTACATAGAAGAGGCTACTCCCGTCAATGTGCTTGTACCTGAGCTTGCGAGAAAACTGCATGTGCGTCGTCCCAACGACAACAGTTTGCGCATTTTCCGCCAATAACCACGTAAAAGAGATCGCCGCCGATGAAGAAACTGTTGTTAACAATGCTCCTCGTACTTACGTCGACACTGCTGCCGGCTCAGTTCATGCGTTCCTATAATCGCAATATAGCTTCGCTGCAGATGGTGGTTAACGACGAAGCATTCAAGCCTGCTGTGATAACGCTTGGCAGCGACGATGAGATAAACTTCTCTTTCGACGAACTCTCTCACACTTACCACCGATACACCTATCGCATAACCCATTGCAACGCAGACTGGACACAGTCGGAACTGGATGCGATAGACTATCTTGACGGCTTTAACGACCGCCCCATAGAAGATTGGGAAAACTCGGTGAACACCACACGGTTGTATACCAACTATCAATTTCGTTTGCCCAACGACGATGTGCGTCTGAAAGTTTCGGGAAATTACAAAGTGGAGATATTTGACGACGAGAGCGAATCGGAGCAACCGGTGGCTATGTTTGCCTTTGCTGTCCTCGAACGCAGGGTCAATGTCGCGGCTCGCATCAGCGGCAACACCGACATCGACACCAACCGTTCCCATCAGCAACTGTCGTTCGATGTGCATTATGGCAACTACAACATAATGATGCCGGCAACAGACATAAAACCTGTCGTTTACCAGAACCGTCGTCTCGACAACTGCGTCAGTGGTCTTAAACCGACGTATATGACAGGCCACTCGCTCCAGTATGTACACAACGAAAGGCTGATATTCCGTGGCGGTAACGAATATCGCCGTTTCGAACTTACCGACCCTTATGCCCCGGGGCAGAATGTAGATAAGGTGGAATATTTCGAGCCATACTTCCATGCCGAACTTTATGCTGACAAGTTGCGCCCTACGCACACTACAAGCCGCGACGAGAATGGTCGCTACTTCATCAACACGCTGCAAGGGTACGGAAGTGCCATAGAGGCTGATTATGCTGCGGTACACTTTACTCTTAATGCTCCATACAGCGACGATGGCGATTACTATCTATGCGGCGACTTCAACGGAAATTTCTTTACTCCTGCCAACCGCCTCGAATACGACACGTCGGAGCGATGCTACCGTACAGTGCAGATGTTGAAACTGGGACTATACAACTACCACTATCTGTGGGTGCCGCGTGGTGGCAACAGGGGCTTTACGGCGCGTTCCGAAGGCGATTTCTACAACACCGAGAACGAATATCTCATAATGATATATCATCGTGACTTCGGTGGCCGCTACGACAAACTGGTGGGTATGTTACAACTCAACTACGAACTCGAAAAGAACTGATTGAAGTAATTGCACGTTTGCATTTTATACGATGAAGTCGTGCAATTGCGACTGCAAACGCTGCCTGGTGAAGAATATGCGGCTCTTGACAGTGCCAAGCGGCAACGACAGTTTTTCGGCAATTTCTCTATACTTGAACCCCGAAATGTGCATGGCAAAAGGTATTCTGTATTCATTTGGCAGGCTGTTGACAGCCTTTTGAATCTCCTTCATGTCGTAATTGCCCTCTGTGGTGTGGGTGTCAATCTCCAACGACTGGTTCATGTGGTAAAGATTATCCGTGCGGTCTACAAATGTCTGGTCGCGCACAACCTTGCGATAATTGTTGATGAAAATATTGCGCATGATGGTGTACATCCACCCTTTGAAGTTGGTGTCGGGCGCATATTTCTCCATGTTGTCAAGCGCTTTGAGTGATGTTTCTTGCAAAAGATCGTTCGCCTCGTCTCTGTCTGCTGTCAGTTTGTAGGCGAAGCGATGCAGCTCCGACTGAACTTCCAGCAACTCCCTTCTGAATTTTGCAGCATCCATAATGTATTGAATAATTTTTTTGTCAGGTATTTATATACCTAATCATAAACATCTGTGTCTGTTGTTTTGTTTGTTGCTGTTCGAAAAAAGAGATGTTGCTTGTAACGAAAAATCTAACCTTTATGTTGCATTTACAAAAAATATTATATCTTTGCCTTCCGGGATTTTTCCAAGGGTTTCCTGCGATAATGAAATATTTGCAGTGTGAACTCTTTTCGAAATCTCTGTAAAATGGCTGAGAGTATTATTGCTTTCGGATAATGTAACTTCCTGTTGTAAATGCTCTTTTACGATTGTTATACAATAGGAGTATTTAAAATGAGTATTTGGATATGAATAATTCGAATCATCTGATAATAATGGCCGGTGGTGTAGGCAACCGTTTCTGGCCTGTGAGTACACGCGAAATGCCTAAGCAGTTTATCGACGTGCTTGGTTGCGGTAAATCTTTGTTGCAACTGACTGTGGAGCATTTCAAAGGTATTTGTCCGGCGGAGAATGTTTGGGTGGTGACCTCAGAAGAGTATGCGCCACTCGTTCGCGAGCAACTGCCTCAAATAGATGAAAATAATATACTGAAAGAGCCCTGCCGACGAAATACGGCTGCCTGTATAGCTTATGCTGCATGGAGAATAAAAAAGGTAGACCCACGTGCCAATATGGTGGTGACACCAAGTGACCACCTGGTGACTGATGTGATAGAATTTCAGCGAGTTATCAAGTCGTCGCTGAAGTTTGTTTCCGACTCGGATGCAATACTCACCATTGGCATCAAACCCACTCGCCCCGAAACGGGATTTGGATACATTGAGGCGGCATTGGGCAGTTCTTCGCTCTCCAATAAAGAGATTTTCCGTGTCGACTCCTTTAAGGAAAAACCCGACCTTGATACAGCAAAGGCATATATCAGCAAGAAGAATTTCTACTGGAATTCGGGCGTCTTTATCTGGAACGTGCAGACCGTAATCAATGCATTCCGAATCTATCAACCGCAGATAGCTCAGATTTTCGAGTCGATGCTTCCTGTTTACGGCACCGATGAAGAGCAGGCTATGCTTGCCGAAAAATTTCCTTACTGCCGCAATATTTCTGTCGACTACGCTATATTGGAACATGCCGACGAGGTATTTGTCTTTCCTGCCGATTTTGGCTGGAGCGACCTTGGAACATGGACATCGCTTCATTCGCATCTGCCTCAGGATCTTAATGGAAATGTGCTTATAGGTTCCGATATTTCCATTCACGATTCGCGCAACTGCATCGTTCACACCGAGAGTTGCAGGAAGGTGGTTGTTATTGGATTGAACGATTGCGTAGTCTCTGAGAAGGACGGCAATCTGCTGGTGTGCAAACTCAATGAAGAGGAGCGAATCAAGGAACTTACCAAGAAAAGTAAATAATAGTTCAATTGTTGGCTATCATTAATCTCAAATAAATTCAATGGGGCTGCGTCTATGATGACGCAGCCCCATTGAATTATGGATTATAGTGTCTTACAATAGCACCCTGATGGGTATTAGTGTGCCAATATTGAGATAAGTCCTGCGATGCCTACTACTACTGCTGCAGCCTGTGCCACTTCGTTGTTGCAGTGATGGTGGTGAACTACGGGAGCAGGGGGAGGACAGTGGTGGTGAACTACGGGGGCTGGGTTGTGGTGAACAACCACTGGTGCGGGTTTGTGGTGAACAACCACTGGTGCGGGTTTGTGATGGACAACCACGGGAGCAGGCTTGTGTGCGTGTGCTGCAACGTGCTTGTTGCCCTTGTTGCTACCTATTTTTATCTCTTTGCTCTTGTTGTCTTTCTTGGCGCGGTTGTAGTCCATCTGAACTTTGTTGTCACCTCTTCTGTCGTTTCTGTCATTCTTTGCAAAAACCTGTGCAGGCATAAGCATTCCGCCTAAAATCACTGCGATAATCATCAACTTTTTCATAATACTTGCTTTTTTAAAGTTATTAATTTGGAAGCTGTTTTCCTTTTTGTTTGCTGCAAATTTATGACGGGAATAATCCCCTTGCAAGGTGTTTTTCCTAACCTTGCGGGGATTTTCCCTAACGTTGATGTGAATTTTCTTTTTGCGGTTGATTCTTAAGTAGTTATGCTATTTGTTCAGTTTGAAAATTTCTGCTGTTCTTATTCCGGGTTTAAGCTCACCGCCTATGTAATATATGCTTTGAGCGTCGCAGGTAAGCAATGCTCCTGCACGTGCAAAGGCGCTCTCCTTGAGTCTGACTTCCCATTTTTCACTTTCTGTGTCGAAAATAAGCAGGCGGTCGTTGAACCTGTACCATTCTGCCGGCTGGTGCATATACTCCTCTTTGGCAATGAGTTTGTATTTGCCCGATATTGCATCCTGAAATATTTCCCGGTTGACGCCTCCGGCTGCAATTATCTTTTTGTCGTCGATGGCAATGGCTGTGCCTCCCGACAAGGTCAGTGGCTCTCCATCTTCGTCAGTTACCATTGGCAGAGTACTCCAGCTTTGTGTGGCAAAATCATATTTCGCACCGTCGCAATGTACCTCAGCATCGCCTGTCGAATCTGTGGGGCAGAAACCTCCCCATACGTACAGCGCTTCGCTAGTCGCAGCGCATACGGGTTGCACCCGTCCCCTGCCCAGGAAGTTTTTCAGTTCCATCCAACCTAATGAGGGTGTCTTAATATCAAGTGTGAAAAGCCTTGTCGATGCTTTGCTATCGGCGTTTCCTCCTGCAATGTATATGCGGTTGCCGCTTATGGCTCCTGCTGCATTGTCTATGGTGCAGGGGAGTGGCGGCAGTTGCTTTATTCTGCATTTCTCACCTTCGGGGGTAAGCATGTATACACTGTTTTTTGCTCCATCACTGTTCATGCCTCCGGCAATTATCATGCTTCCTTCGTGTTGCAACGATACTCCGTAGGCCGATGGCTCGGGCAGTTCGCCTATCTGTTTCCATTCTGTGGTTCCTTCGGTGGATGATAGGTATATTCCTTTGTAATATCTTTTGGCTCCACTTTCGGCAGCCGGTTTTTCGGGGAAATTGCAGCCGCCTGCAAGCAATATGCAACCATTGCCTGTGGTGGCGTAACAGGCTGACACACCTAAATTGTAACCGCTTTCAGTGTCGGGCATTGTTCCTACCCTCACTAAAGAGCCTGCGCCCTTGTTGTTGCCAGTGCAACACAAGAGCGCAATGCTTGAAAGTAAAAGAATTATATTTTTCATTGTTTTTTTATTCCATATTTACTGTTTTTGGACGCAGTGCAAAGAACTGTATCAGCAACGACAGTACCGTCACTCCGCCAAGCAGTGCAAAGCCTGTACCCAGCGAGAGGTTTCCCAGCGCTGTGGTGATTGCTGCACCACCGAGTACTCCGGACATATTGATGAATCCGTATGCAGTGGCACGTTGGCGCGATGGTACAAACTGGCACAGGATGGGCATTGTATTTGTGTCGAAGAATCCGTAGCCAATGCCGAAACAGAGAATTGCAAGAACCACTGCAAAAAGACTCTCGCCAAGTCCCATAAATACGAGTGACGGAACTATGAGTGCAAGACCTATGCAGCTTGTGAATACTCGTCCGCGCAGATTTTTCTGTACCCATTTGTCCGAAATTCTGGCACCAATCATGGCACCGATGAACGATGCACCTGCCAGGCAGATGACAGCAGTAGGTCCTGCGTAGTGCATGGCCTCCTTGGGGTCAAGGGCGAAACTGCCGGCTATAACCTTTGCCACAAGTTCGGGCAGCCAGTTCTTTGTTGCCCATCCGGGCATGCTGAGCGTGGTGAACACGAACAATACAGCCCAAAAGGCAACATTGCTCAGTACGAGTGATATACTTTTGAATATGCTAGGCGCATTTGCATCCTTCACGCTTGTCGCACTCTTTTCGCGTCCGGGGTCTTTTACAAGTGCAATAAGCACAATGGAATATATCATTCCCACAAGGCCACATGCAAGGAACACAGTGTGCCAGCTGCTCATCTGCTCCGAGAATATCGAACCGAATCCGCCTGCAACCTGTCCCAGATAGAGTCCGGTCATGTGAATACCTATTGCTGTTGAGCGTGTCTTGCCATTATGTATGTCTGCAATGAGCGACAATGCGGCAGGTATGTACAGTGCTTCGCTGAAGCCCATCACTGCACGCAGGGCATAGAGTTCCCAATATGTGTCGACGTATCCCATCAGGAATGTGACTGCCGACCACACAAAGAGGCTGCCTACAATAAGATTCTTGCGGTTCACGCGGTCGGCTATGGTGCCCGAAATAGGGCTCATAATGCCATAGATCCACATGAACGCAGCCATCAGCGCACCCCAACCCCATGGGCCTGTGTAGCTTTCGGCTACCTCTATTATGTCCTCTGCCATGTGAAAGCGCATGGTGCTGAGCATCTGGCGATCCATGTAATTGAGGAACGCGACACCCGACAACAGCACTACCACCAGCCACGGATACCATTTCTTTTCTGTTATCTTGCCCATTTTTATTGTTTGTCTATTAGGGTGTTACATAGTTCGAAAGATTTTATCATCATGCGTGGTATGTGGAACGGGCCTTTGAATATGTTGCCCTTCGCCGGTTGTGCCACTGTGCCATCGCGATGCAGATAGCCGTACCACTCGCCATATTCGTTGTCGGGGAAATGGGCATATGTCCAGTCGCTTATCTGCTTGTGCATGATAAGATATTTGTCGTCGCCGGTAGCTTCGTATGCGTATAGGGTTGCGATGATTGCTTCGGTCTGCGGCCACCAGAATTTCATGTCCTGTGAATAGTCCTGTGGTGGCAGGTTGCGGCAATCGCGGAAGTTGATTATACCGCCATACTGCTTGTCCCAGCCCCACTCCCACGACCAGTCGAGGATGCGTAGGGCGCGCTCGGTAAGCTCTTTTTCCCAACCTCGGCGTTTAGCCTCTTCTAGCAGGAACCATGCAGTTTCTATGCAGTGTCCGGGGTTGATGACGCGTCCGTTGCATGTGTCGATGAACTCTCCGTTGGGGCCGACCATTTCAAGCAGTGCCTTGAACTCCTCTTTCATGAAATCTTTCAGTGACTCGAGCGACTCGTTTATCTGAATGTCAAGTTCGGGGTCGTCGATGACTTCGCGTATGCGCGATGCTGTGTTTATCAGTATCATTACTATTGAGTGTCCTTTGGCTTGAAGTGTTTCAAGATATTTAGGCTCCATGTAGCCGGGAGTGCTGATGAAGCGTCGTATATCCTTGAACAATTTCAATGCCTTTTCGGCATAACTTCTGTCGCCCGAAGCCTTTGAATATTCTGCCATGGCTATTGCCGCAAAAGTTTCAGAGAATACGTAACGGCGTTTACGCAAAGGCTTTCCGTCAGCTGTTACCTCGAAGTACATTCTGCCGTCTGTGTCGAAGCAGTGCTGTTCAATGAACTCTATTGTGCTTTTGGCTGCTGCCTGCCATTCGGGGTTCTTCTCAACATTGTTGTAGCCGAAACTGCATACAAAGGCGAAACGTCCCTGGAACCATACCGATTTTGTGCTGTCGATGAGCGAGCCGTCGCGGTCGAGGCATGTGTATACACCGCCGTTTACGCGGTCCACTCCGTTTTTCATCCAAAAGGGCATTATGTTGTTCACAAGGTCGTTGCGATAGGTGTCGCGCCACTCGCAGAGATATTTTTTCCAGTCCATAGCTTCTTAAAATTTATTACAACGGTTGAAAAAGTCAATTGCTTCAAGTTCGGCTTTCATGCGTGCCTCCTCTTCGTCTGTCATATTCTGGAAGGGGGTACGGTTCTTGCCAAGGTCAAGACCTATGAGCTTCATTATGCGCTTGCCGCCCACAATGTTGCCGCGGAAGTGGCAGATGACGTTTATCACCTCCTGTGAGAAGTTCTGCAGTTCACGTGCCTTTTCAAGGTCGCCGGCATTCCAGGCATCGATGATGCCTACAAGGTTGCATCCATTGTAGTTGGTTGTGCCGCCGATGCCTCCCTGTGCGCCACCCATGGCAAGGCAGGGGAGTATTGTTTCATCCTGTCCGTGCAGCATGTCAAATTTGCCGTCCTTGTAGAGTCGGCACTGGTTGTATTCGTACATGCTCTCGAATGTATATTTTATTCCGGCGAAGTTGGGTATGCGTCCGTCAACGGCCTTCAGAAATTCCACCATCGACAGGTATGCACCGTTGAAGGCCGGTATGTGGTAGAAGTAGAAAGGAAGTTCGGGCGCGGCAGATGCAATCTCCTCGCAGTATTTTACAAGCTCTTCCACACGTCCAACTTTGGGGAAGGGGGGCGCCATTGCTCCTATGCCCCATGCTCCCACCTGCTGTGCGTGTGCAGCCATGCGACGACTCGATTTTACGCAGGTGCTTCCCACGTGTACAATCACTTTGAAGCCTTCGGGCGATGCCTCCATCCACTTTTCGGTAAGTTTTATGCGCTCCTCCTCGGTGAGCATGTATCCCTCGCCTGATGAGCCGTTGATGAATACTCCTTTAAGACCATTTTTTGCCAACATCTTGGCGTATGCGGGAATTGGTTCGTAATTCACTTCGCCATCCTCCTTGAAGGGGGTGAACGGTGCATTTATAAGTCCGATAATCTTTTCCATAGTATATATTGTTTTAATGTGTTATTTAAAGCTCTTTTCCCAAGCGTTGTATCCGCCTTTCATGTCTGTTACATTGAAACCTTTCTCGGTCAGTCGTTGCGCAGCTTTGCGGCTGCGGCGTCCACTTCGGCAGTAAATGTAGATATTCTTCTCCTTGTCCAGTTTTTCCATGCCTTGTGAGAATCCTATGCTGTCTGTAACGTCGAGCAGCATGGCTCCTGGCAGATGTCCGGCGGCATATTCATCGGCACGGCGTACATCAATCAGACAGGCTGCATTGTCGGCTTCAAGTGCCTTTATATATTCCTCGGGTTCAAGAATCCTGTCATTCACACTCTGTTGCTGCTGTGCGGTGCAGCCGAAGAGGGCTGCTAATCCTGAAATTAGTAATGCTTTTATATTCATTGTTTTGTGTTTTTGTGATTGGGCTTGTGGTATTTGTTTTTTGTTACCTGCAAACAGCCGAAAAATGAGGCGGTTTTTGCTTCTGCGACATCTTTTGTGTAAATTCGGCGTTTACGACAAATGTAGATGTTTTTTGTCAAATATCATATTTTTATGTAAGAAAAAGTAATAGAGGGAGTATCTTCGTCTGTTTTTCAATATTTTGTCACTATCTTTGCCATAAATTAATAAAAAGTTGTGTCATGAGAAGAATATTTTATTTGATAGCTGTTATAATGCTTGCAACCTCCTGTGGTGAATCGATTGAAGAGAAGGCCGGACGTTCGTTGCAGTCTGCCCGCGAGGCATACGAGAAGGGTGATTATCCCGGCGCCAAAATACAACTCGACAGCATTAAAATACTATATCCCAAGGCTTTCAATGTACGTCGTGCGGCTTTGGACCTTATGCGTGAAGTTGAACTTGCCGAGCAGCAGCGCAATGTGCAGTGTTGCGACAGCATGCTGGCTGTGAAACGCAGTGAACTTGATACAATGCTGGAGAGTGGCTTTACATTTGAGAAAGACAGCAAATATCAGGAGGTGGGTAACTTTATGGTAGCTTCTCAGGCCCCAATGAAGAATCTGAACAACAGTTATCTGCGTGGACAGGTGGACGAAAATGGCATGATGACTCTTACCTCAATCTACAAGGGACGCCCCATTTCGCACAACAAGGTCAAAGTAAGTGCCAACGACAGTTACGCCGAGTCCGATAACCCTATCAATACATACACTTCCAAACATTTGGGAGTGACTACCGAACGTGTCGATTTTCGTTTCGGTAACGACGAGGGCATCATTGGCTTTATCGTTCTTAATGGCAGCAAGAGTATAAAGGTTGAACTTATAGGTAAATCTACATATTCGTATACAATGCGCAAGGAGGATGTCGAAGCGTTTACTTCGCTCTACAATCTCTCTATGCTGTTGCGTACAATAAAAGAGCTTGAAGCTGCAAAACAGGAGGCTGAACGTCACATTGAATTTGTTGAACGCAACAAACAGCGTAGCGAAGCGAACGAGGCTGCCGACAAATAAATATGAAGATTTTTGAAACACGCCGGGTGCGTGACATCGATGCAGCTACCATTGCTCGTGAGCCCATTGCCTCTATCGATCTTATGGAGCGTGCGGCAAGCAGGCTTACCGAGGTGATCTCTGCAAAGTTCGGTTGTCGCGGACACTTTTTCGCCATCTTTGCCGGTCCGGGAAACAATGGAGGCGATGCCCTCGCTGTTGCTCGTATGCTTGCAGGTCGTGGCGAAAGGGTGGCTGTGTGGCTGGTCGCTCCCCAAGGGAAACTTTCACCCGATTGCCGTCAGAATCTCGAACGTCTGCGGCTTGTGAACCTTCCCGTCACCATGTGCGATGCCTATTTCGAAGCACCATTGTTACCTGAAGAGGCTGTAATAGTGGATGGGCTTTTCGGCAGTGGGCTCAGTCGCCCTATCGACGGCTTGTTTGCCGACGTTGTCACTTTTATAAACGCATGCAAGGCTGTAACTGTAGCAATAGATATTCCTTCCGGGCTGCATGGCGAGAAATTCTGGGAGTGTGAGACTGAAAATATCGTTGCGGCAGACCATACATTGACATTGCAATTCCCCAAACTATCGCTGTTCTTCTCCGAAAATGAAAAATGGGTGGGGCAGTGGCAGGTTGTCGATATCGGGCTCGATGTCGAAACAATTGATGAACTGCCTGCAAAATATAATTTTACCGAATTTGACGAGATAAAATCGTTGCTTCGCCCTCGGAAAAGATTCTCTCACAAAGGCGACTATGGACGCGCACTGTTGGTTGCAGGCTCTTTAGGAATGGCAGGTGCATCCACAATGGCAGCGCGCGCTGCTTTACGTTCGGGCGTAGGGCTTTTGACCCTCTCCATTCCTCAATGCAACAATACAATAGTGCAGACCTCGGTACCCGAGGCAATGACATTGCCATGCTGCGGCGATGCGCACATAGAGGCTGTTCCGGTTACTTCTGTCTTCAATGCGGTGGGTGTAGGGCCGGGGCTTGGCACGCATGCTGAAACATCGGCTGCCCTGTTGCAGTTGATAGAACAGGCTACGCAGCCGATGGTGCTCGACGCCGATGCGTTGAATATTTTGGCAAAGAATCCACAATATATGCATAAATTGCCCTCGGGCAGTGTTATTACCCCACATCCGGGTGAATTTGCACGCATTGCAGGTGCGGGAAACAGCCTTGAACAGCTCGAAAAAGCTATGAATCTTGCCATGAAACTTAATATATGTGTGGTACTTAAGGGCGCATACACAGCAGTCTGTTCTCCCGACGGCAACTGCTGTTTCAACAGCACCGGCAACGCGGGGATGGCAACCGGTGGCAGCGGTGATGTGCTTACTGGTGTAGTACTTGCACTGTTGGCGCGTGGCTACTCTGCTACCGACGCGGCACGTATTGCTGTGTATGTTCATGGACTTGCCGGCGATATTGCTGCAACCGACTTCGGGCAAACAGCAATGACGGCAGGAGACATTATAAATGCTCTGCCGTCTGCCTGGAAAAATATGGAAAAGTAGTAAATGATTTAACGTAGCGATTACCAGCTGTGGTGCAGTTCGTGCATGCGCTCCTGTGAAAATCCCTGTTTCACCTTGAGGTCGAATATCTTGAATCCGTTTCCTGCCGGCGTCATTGCAATCTCTCTGCTCTTCAACAACTCGTCAATTATGTCGGGCAGTTGCTCGTACGACTCGATGTTCAATGCCGAACGACCGCTCTTCCTCTTAAGCCCGAATGCAGTTGCAATCTCCACAGGGAAAACACTGCGGTAGCGTTCCACAAACAGTTTTACATTGTCGGTGGTGGCTGTGTAATGACTGCGGTTTTTACCATTCACACTGCCGCCTGTTAGCCTGTTGATCTCCTCCATCACCAGCTCAAAGGCTGTATATCCGCGAAGTATTGCTTCCCGTCCCTCATATTCGAGCAGTATGGTCGGCAATGACTTCACTTCGTATATGCCGGCACGTTCGCGGTCTGCGGCGAAAGCCTTTTTCACAGCATCGCTGTTCATCGTCTGTTTGAACTCTTCGGGACTGTATCCCTCCACGGCTGCAATGTCCGAAATAATATCGATGTGCGATGTCTGCAATCCGTCTACAGCTGTGGCTTCCTGCAAACGTCGCAGGAATCTGTTGGCGCGCGAAATGTCATTGTCAACAAAATCGCTGCAACATAGTTTCGCAGTTATGTATGCCATGTTTTGCGGATAGGTGGAGCGATGCTCTTCTGAGAACAGACGTATATTGTGTTCTGTTACCGGCATTCCGTGTGTGACCGATGCCTCGCTCCATGCTTTCTGCATGTTTCTATTGGATAGGGCAATGTCGCCTCCAATCTGCAGTCGTCTGTTGATGAAGGTGCGAATGTCCTCTATCATTCCGCTCATTACATACTCAATCTCCACCTGTTCGGCCAATCTGTATTCGATAGCTCTGAGTATAGGTGCGCTGCCCCAGCACCATGTGCATACAGGGTCGGCAAAAACCGTAATTCCAACTTTTTTCATATATCTGAATGTTATACGGTAGTAACAGCTGAATGGTGGTTTTTGTTCCCGTCAGTTCTCTAAAATGCTCTTTTCTTCGATGCAAAAGTTCATCATCATCAGCTCGAAGTCGCGCAACCATTGAGGTGCGGCGCCGAAACAGTCGGTAACAGTATGGTGCTTGCTACCTACTCTCAGTGTGATAATGTATTTGTGGTTGTCTTTTACCTCTCCCCGGTAGATGGGCTTTAGCGAAAAGAATCCGTTGCGGATGGCAGCACCTACCATTGCGTCGAGTTTGTCGCAGGATATGCGGCTTTTAAAGCGTTTGTTCACCTTGTAGCGATGTTCGTCGAGTACCTTTATCTGTGCCGAGTTGTTCAGTTTGCAACTTTCGTATGAAACTTCGTAGGTCTTTCTCTTCTCCTTGTTGTAAAAACTGAGTGACAATAGTGTCTCGTTGTTCATCTTTCGGCTTTTTAAGAATTTGAACATATCTGTATCTGTTTGGTTAATGACTCTTATATGCAAATGTGTAACGCTCTAGGGCTTTTCGGTTTGCAGAATTATCACTTTTGCACAGCAATGCCTAAAGTTGACGAAAATTGTTCAACCGTGTTTTTAATGTTGCGTATGACGCTTCTGACTCGTGGCAGTCTGACAAATGCCTTCAAGTGGTGCCGAGCCTCTCCTGCAACCTCTTTGGCTGTGATGTAAGTTAAATAAGAGGTGCCGCAGATAAAGAATATAAGCAGCAGATAAATGATGATGTTTGCTCCGTTCATGATTGTTCTGTTTTTATGATTCTGGAGCAAAAGTATAGCCCCTCTGTGTCAACTCTTGACACAGAGGGGTGAAATTACATTTTTTTGTCTTATTTTTATTATATGGAGGCGTGGGTTATTTTACTATCTTCCTGCAATGTTCGTCGATGAACATCTGCAGATAGTTCTTAAGCGGTTCGCTTTCAATTATTTTTATGTCATTTGCCACACCAATGATGAAACGTCCGGCTCCTTCGAGTCGGTAGATGTCTGTATCGAGCAACCATTTGTCACCCTTTGCGCGTGTGAGGTCGCGTTCGGCAAGCGGAAACTCTTCGAGCAGCAGGTTCTTTGCCATCGTGCCAAGTTCCACTTTAATGTGAATGGGGGTGTTGCCGCTTGTCCTGAAAATGTCACTATTTTCGCTTTTATGCTCCGACTGGTGTTGCCAAGGAGTGTCAGTCTGCTCCACAGCTCCTATGCGCGATACGCGGAATAGCTTGTTCTTTCCGCTCTGCGGCTCGTAGCACCACACCTGTATGTAGTTGGTGGTGAATTCGAACGGTTCTATCAGTCTGTCGCGTACATCGCCTTTGTTCGACGATGAATAGTTGCGCAGTATAACCTGTTTTTTGCTTTCGATGGCTGAAATAAGTTCATGCGTGTTTGCTACATTCTCTTTGCGCACTACGCAGTCCGCCATTGCTGTGACGTTGTAGACTGTGGCAAGCTTTTTACGCAGATTCTGTTTGAGCATGTTAGTGTCGTCGAGCCCGTCAATCAGCCGGTTGACAAGATAGCTCTCCTCTTCGCTGAAGTGTACCAGCTGTTCAAGGTCGTCAAAGTGGCGGCTCTCTTTCATCATCTTGAAGCTGTCGCCAGTGCGACGAATGACAAAACCTGCCCCTTTCAGTGTGTCGATGTATCGGTATATTGTACGGCGCGACATTTGCAGTTTGTCTGCAATTTCGTCCACGGTGTAGTTGATGCTACCCGATAGCATCTTCATCAATCGCAGCAGGCGTTCTATCTTTGGCTGGTCCACGTGTTGCTGTTTATCAGTCGATTATCTTATAGATTTCTCGCAGGTTGCGTCCCTCCTGATTATAGTCGAGTCCATAACCTACTATAAAATCGTTCTCGATGTCGAAGCAACGGTAGTCTATATCCAGTTCTACCTTCATGTTCTTGGGCTTTACCAGCAGCGATGCTATGCGAATGTCGGCAGGGTTTCTCTCCTGGAGCATTTTCAGCAATTCTTTCATTGTTGTTCCCGAGTCTATGATGTCCTCTACAATCACCACTGTACGTCCCTCTATGCTCTCGTTCAGACCGAGAATCTCTTTTACTTTGCCGGTGGAACTGGTACCTTCGTAAGAGGCTACGCGCATGAATTGAATTTCGCAGGGGATGGAAATCTCTCGCAACAGGTCGGCAGCAAATATGAATGAGCCGTTGAGAATCACAAGGAAAATAGGGCATTTCCCTTCAAGATCGCTGTTGATGGCGGAAGCCACTCTCTTTACCTCCTTTATTATCTCCTCTTCTGATAAGTACAGCGAAAAAGATTTGTCGCAAACTTGAACACTCTTCATTGTTGGCTATTTTGTATTTGTATGTATTTATTTGATTCTGTTGTAATACTCCGATACAGCCTCGGCGCAGCGCTCGCCGTCTACGGCTGCCGACACTATGCCGCCTGCATATCCGGCACCCTCGCCACATGGGAAAAGTCCTTCAGTCTCTATGTGTTGCAGTGTGTCGTTGTCGCGTAATATGCGTATGGGTGCCGAGGTTCTTGTCTCTACTCCAATGATGGCAGCTTCGTTTGTCAGGAATCCATGCGACGAACGTCCGAATATTTCGAATCCTTTTCGCAGACGGTCGGAAATGAATTTGGGCATCCAGAAGTGCATGGGTGTTGACAGCAATCCCGGGGCGTACGAGCTTTTCGGAAGATCGTAGCTCAGTTTTCCTTTCACAAAGTCAGCCATGCGTTGTGCAGGCGCAGTCTGTCGACGGTTGCCCATCAACCAGCAAAGCCTTTCAAGCGATTCCTGAAAAGCCATTACTCTTAAGGGTGAATCGGGCGGGGCTGTCACACTGCCTTCGCAGTCTATCTTCAGTCCCGGATTGGAAAGATCGTCGCTGTTTATTTGTACAACCATACCAGAATTGCTCCAGCGGCCTCCTCGGCTCGATGGTGACATTCCGTTTACCAGTAACTGGTTTTCGGCTGTCGCAGAGGGAATTACAACTCCACCGGGACACATGCAGAAACTGTAAACACCTCGTCCCTCCACTTGTGTGGTGTAGCTGTATTCTGCCGCTGGCAGGTAGTTCCCACGACCTTTGGGGTTGTGATACTGTATGCAGTCAATAAGTTCCGACGGATGTTCCAGTCTTACTCCCACAGCAATGCCTTTTGCCTCTATTGCAATGTTGTCGGCATGCAACGAACGGTAGACGTCGCGTGCCGAGTGTCCTGTTGCCAATATAACCGCATCTGCCAAAATCTCTCCTTTGTCGGTGAGTATGCCACACACTTTTCCTCCGCTTGTCAGTATCTTTTCCATGCGCGTTTCGAAGTGTACCTCTCCACCGCACTCCATTATGCGTTTGCGCATATTCTCTATCACTCGGGGCAATTTGTCCGTGCCTATGTGTGGGTGGGCATCAGATAGTATGGATGTACTTGCACCATGCTGGCAAAAGACATTTAAGATACCTTCGATGTTACCACGTTTCTTGCTGCGGGTGTATAACTTGCCGTCCGAGTAGGCTCCTGCACCTCCCTCGCCGAAACAGTAGTTCGACTCGGGGTTGACCTTGTGTTCGCGCGAAATAGCTGCAATATCCAGCTTGCGGGTACGTACATCCTTGCCGCGTTCTACGACTATGGGTCGCAAGCGCAACTCAATCAGCTTTAATGCAGCAAAGAGCCCGGCAGGTCCGGCACCCACAACTATTACCTTACGACAATTCTCGACGTTTCCATACTCGCGGCTCACAAATTCGTCTGCCGGGGGCTGCTCGTTGATGAACACCCTCACGGTCAGGTTGATGAATATGGTACGTTGGCGCGCGTCAATGCTCTTGCGCAGTACACGGACAGCGTTGATGGTTCGTTCGTCAATGCCTTTGTATGTAGCAAGATAGCGCTTAAGGCTCTGCTCGTTGGCTGCCTGATGGGGCAGCACTCTTATTTGAATTTCACTTATCATCTGTATTTGTTTATGTGGAATCTTGGCAATCCATGAATCCCGAACGCAAAGTTATCTTTAATTTTTGGAAAAATACAAGAAAGTATTTTTAATTTGCCGGGTACTGTTTTATAATTTTTAGAAGCGGCAGTTTTTTATATGCTCCGAATGTAGCCCCGCTTGTTTTTGAAGGTTTTATAACGGACACTTTTACAAATAATTAAATTATTTGCCCGTCTGTGCTTTACACTTACGGAAAAAAGATGTATTTTTGCAAAAAAAATAAAAGACTGCAGCATTATGGAATATCAAAGAGATATTACCGATAAAGTCTGAATAAATTCTAAACATCACTCCAAATTGAACCTGATAATAGACATAGGCAACAGCAGTTGCAAGGCGGCTCTTTTCGATGGGACGACGTTGCTGCAAATCCACAAGGGAAGCAATCGCCGAATAGAAATTTTGGACAGATGGTGTGCGGAGTATTCGATAGATAGGGCGATAATTTCGTCTGTCATCGAACTGACCGATGAAATTGTTGCTCAGCTTCAGGCATTGCCATGCTCTTGCGTCCGTTTCAGCACCTCTATGCCGTTGCCGGTAAAGTTGCTGTACAAGACTCCCGAAACATTGGGAGTCGACAGATTGGCGGCTGTTATCGGAGCGCAGGCCGAGGCTCCCGGGAAAGATATACTGGTGATAGATGCCGGCAGTGCAATCACTTACGATTTTCTCGATGCACAGGGCAATTATCATGGAGGCAACATAGCCCCCGGACTCGCAATGCGCCTTAGGGCGTTGCATGAACATACCGGCAAATTGCCTCTGGTTAAGGCCGATGGCGATACACCGGCTTTGGGGTACAATACCGAGACTGCCATACGCAGTGGCGTTATTCGAGGCATCAGATATGAAATTGATGGTTATATTGCAGAACTTAGGGATAAATATCCCTCTGTTTTGATTTTTTTAACGGGCGGAGACGAAAAATCGTTGATTTATAACGTAAAAAATTGCATCTTTGCCGACGAATTTCTGGTACTGAAGGGACTGAATAGAATACTGATAAATAATGACACTATATAAAAGACTACTAATCACCGCATTAGCAACCTTTGCGCTCGCATTTGTGTACGCTGAAAACGGAATAAACTCTCCCTATTCGCGTTTTGGTCTTGGAACACTCTCTGACCAGGCTCTGGGAGTAAACAGACAAATGGGCGGATTGGGTTATGCATTGCGCGACAAAAGCTATATTAACCTTCTCAACCCGGCTGCCGTCTCCAGTGCAGATAGTACAACCATGATATTTGAGGGTGGCTTTTCGTTGCAGCATGGCAACTTCAAAGAGAATGGCGTGAAAATAAATGCGCAGAATGCCAGCTTCGACTACCTTGTCATGGGCTTTCGTCTGAAAAGAAATTTAGGAATGGCATTCGGTATTCTCCCATACTCAAATGTCGGCTATTCGTTCAGCAACAACGAGGTATTCAACAGTCCCGATGGCGACAGCGACGGTGCTTTCAGCGGCATATACAAATACAACGGTGACGGTGGATTGACACAGCCCTTTGTTACAATAGGCTGGGGTATCACTGACAACCTTTCAGTCGGAGTCATGGCCTCGTATCTCTACGGTGAAATAAACCACAACATCAGCACGGAATTTACCGACAACAATATCAGCAACATCTATAAACAGTATCGTTTGGATGTGTCGAACTATAAGGCTGATTTCGGATTGCAGTATCACAAACAGCTTTCCGAGAAGAAACAGTTGACATTGGGTGCTGTGTATTCTCTTGGTCACGATCTTAATGCTGATGCCGAACTTATTACACGCAAAACCACTTCGGGTACAGCGGAATATAGCGACACAGCAAGTTTTGCAAACTCCTTCAAACTTCCTCATACTTTTGGTGTAGGCTTTACATATACTGTCGACAAATGGACATTCGGTGCCGACTACACATTCCAGAAGTGGAGCGATTCGTCGTTCTTTGGCGACAACAAAGGAACAGACCGTTCCAAAATTTCATTGGGATTGGAATACAACCCTAATCAGATATCGCGTAATGTGTTGAAAAGAACCCGTTACCGTGCCGGTCTCTACTATGCCGAGCCCTACACAGAGTTTAATGGCAAACAGGGTTGTGAAGAGTATGGCGTGAGTGCCGGATTCTCGCTGCCCATGACCAGCACCAACAATATGAACAACAACCGTAGCATACTTAACGTTTCAGGTCAGTTTGTACGTATGAACCCCAAAACAGATGGTATGATTACCGAGAACTATATTCGTCTGAATGTGGGTGTAACCTTTAACGAATTCTGGTTCTTTAAGTCTAAAGTAAATTAATTAATCATCAACAATATCATGAAAAAACATTTTCTTTTAATTGTATCGTTATTCGCAGCAGTCGGCGCATTTGCCCAAAATGGAATAACCAACAACAATCGTTGGGGAGCCACTGCAGAGGATAGTATGAAATGTGTAAACGCTATCAGTGTTTACGACGCGAACCTCAAGAACAAGAACTATGCCGAGGCATACCCACACTGGAAAGAGGTATTTACAAACTATCCCGTAGCTCGCGTGGATACATATACCAAAGGTGAACAGCTTCTTAAAGCAATGATTGCTGCTGAGGCTGATGCAGCTAAGAAAGCAGCTTATGTAGATGAGCTTATGGCTCTTTACGATCAGCAGATCAAATACATCGACAAACTTCAGGAGATTACAAAGACTCCTCTTTCTGCCGGTGGTGTACTTGGTAAACGTGCTCTTGCATACATCTCTTATGTACCCAAGGCTTCGCTCGATTCAACATACAACATGTTGTCAAAATCGGTTCAGATGGAGAAAGGTATGTCTGAGTATATCGTAACTCAGCAGTTCATGAAGATTTCTGCTCAGAAATATAAAGCTAACAAAGCCGGACATGGCGAGCAGGTTATCCAGGACTACCTCGATGCTTCAACTTATATCGTAGATGTACTCGACAAATACAACGAGCGTATCAAACATTACGAGAACCGTTTCAAAGAGACTGATGATCCCAAAGACAGTCTTCGTGCTGACGGCTTTACCAAAATGATTGGTGCAGCCAATATCGCTCGTAGCAACATCGATGCATACTTCATCAACAGTGGTGCTGCAACTTGTCAGGATCTCGACACTATCTATGCTTCAAAAATCGAAGAGAACAAGTCAAATATCGAATACCTCAACAAGGTAATTGCTGTGATGGGCAAACTCGATTGCGAGCAGTCTGATGCTTATCTTGCAGCTTCTGAGTATGCTCTCGCAATCACTCCTACTGCAAAAGCAGCCATGGGTGTAGGTTACCGTTACTTCAAGAAGGGTGATGCTGTCAAGGCTATCGAACTCTTCGACCAGGCTATCGGCCTTGAGACCTCTGTGACAAATAAGGCAGAAATGTGTTGCAAGGCAGCAGCTGTATGCTTCAGTATCAAAAAATACTCAGATGCCCGTGAGTATGCTCGTAAGGCAATCGAACTCAACCCCAACTATGGCAAACCTTACATCCTTATTGCACAGTGCTATGCTGCATCACCCAACTGGCACAACGAATCTGCTATGAACAAATGTACATACTTTGCAGTACTTGATAAACTTTATCGTGCTAAGGCAGTAGACCCCTCATGTGCAAAAGAGGCTCAGAAGTTCATCAACACTTACAGCACTCATACTCCTTCGTCTGAAGATCTCTTCATGCGCGGATACAGCAAAGGTCAGTCAATCACTATCGGTGGATGGATAAATGAAAAAACTACAATCCGTTAATAGAACTTATCGAACCATAAGTACAACAATCGCCATGAAGGCGATTGTTGTACTATTTTTACTTCTCTCTTGCACCAACGAGAAAAAACATGTTGAAAGCAATATAGAAGAACCCGACTCCATTGCCTATCTCAGTACGTATGGAGTCACCACCCTCATCAGCGACTCGGGACGCATCAGCTACAAAATAGAGGCGGAAGAGTGGCATATTTACGAAAAACGAAATCCCAAGTATTGGGCATTCGAAAAAGGCGCATATCTCGAAAAATATGACGACAGCCTCCGTGTCGAAGCTACAATAAAGAGCGATACGGCATACTTCTTCAGCGACAAAAAGTTGTGGAAGCTCATAGGTAATGTCGATATCAAGAATCAAAAAGGAGAGAAGTTCTTTACTGACCTGCTCTATTGGAGTCAGGAGGATGGAAGCATCTACTCCGACAAGTACATAAAAATAGAACAGCAAGACCAAGTAACCACAGGCATAGGTTTCCGCTCTAATCAGGAACTTACTGATTGGGAAATTCTATCGACCGAGGGTATATACATCATCGAAGACAAATAATGACAACAACCATAATATCTCTGATAATAGTCATAATCTTCTCGGCTCTCTTCTCCGGAATGGAAATTGCATTCATTGCATCCAACAAGTTCCTGATGGAGATAGACATGAGCAACAAAACCGTCACCTCCCGAATACTCGACAAATTCTATCGAAACAGCAATAATTTTGTTTCGAGCCTGCTCGTTGGCAATAATATCGTGCTTGTTATCTACGGTATACTCATGGCCAATCTTCTTAACGAAACAATCCTCTCGGCACTCAACGGCACTCCATCGGCTCAGTTGTTGCTGCAGACAATAATATCTACCATCATCATTATCATTACCGGAGAATTTCTTCCCAAAGCGCTGTTCCGCATCAATCCCAACAGCACAATGAAGCGATTCGCTCTTCCCACATTCCTGTTATATGTTTTGCTCTATCCAACAGCCCGTTTCACTACTTGGGTTTCATGTCAATTGTTGCGCCTGTTCAATGTCAGCATAAACAAAGAGATGCGTGACAATACATTTAGTAAAATGGAACTTACGCATCTGATACAGAGTTCAATAGAAAATGCGAAGGAGGAGGAAGAGGCTATCGATAACGATGTGAAAATATTCCAGAATGCTCTCGACTTTTCCGATATCCGAGTGCGTGACTGCTTTGTTCCGCGTACCGAAATCTGGGCAGTCGAACTGAATACATCACTTGAAGAACTAAAGACACAATTTATAGAGTCGGGTCACTCCAAAATAGTTGTCTACAAAGAGAATATCAACAATATAGTGGGTTACATCCACTCCTCGGAACTCTTCCGCACAGCAGATGAATGGCAGAAAAAGATATGCCGTATGCCCATTGTACCCGAAACTCTATCTGCGCAAAAGTTGATGCGTACCCTCATGCAGCAGAAGAAATCCCTTGCCGCAGTGGTGGATGAATTCGGTGGCACTTCGGGTATTATCTCACTCGAAGATCTTCTCGAAGAGATTATAGGCGAAATTGAGGACGAACACGACAACCCCAACCATACGGCTAAGAAAATCAATGACAACGAATATCTTCTTTCGTGCCGTCTCGAAGTAGAAAGAATTAACGAACTCTTCGACCTCGAACTGCCCGAATCGGATGAATATCAGACACTGGGAGGTATGATACTTTCGTACCATCAGAGCTTCCCGCAGCTGAACGAAACAATTACAATAGAAAAATATCAGTTTAAAATATTGAAGCAGCGCAGCACTCGAATTGAACTTGTCCGCCTTACCATTTCCGAATAAAATTGGCGGAAATCCTTTTTCAGACAAAACTGATAGCATATACATCGTAAAATCAGCACTTTTTTTAATAAACTCGTGTAACTTATTGCGCAAAAAAAGATGTAAATTCAAAGCTATTTTGTAACTTTGTCGGCGTTTGTTCAGAAAAACGAAATAATAAATAAAAAATATACTTAAATTATGGCAACATTACAAAAATTACGCAACATGGGCCCCGTACTCGTAGCAGTAGTGGGTCTTGCATTGGCAGCGTTTATTTTAGGTGACGCATTCAGACTTTCACAGTCACCTCAGGGCTCACAGGCCGTTGGAAGCGTTAACGGCGAAGAAATACTCGCTACAGATTATCAGAAAATGTATGAAGAGTATTCAGATGTAGTTAAATTCATCCGTCAGGCAAACAACCTCACTGAAGAGGAAATGAGCCAGATTAAAGATCAGGTATGGCAGCAGTACATTCAGACACAGATCCTCAAGGAAGAGGCTGAAAAAATCGGTCTTACAGTCTCTGTTGCTGAATTGCAGGATATCGTGGCAGCAGGACAGTCTCCTCTGCTCCAGCAGACTCCTTTCAGAAACGAGCAGGGTCGTTTCGACAAGAGCATTCTTGACAACTTCCTCGTGCAGTACGAGCAGAATAAAGATAACCCCGAGGTTGCAGCACAGCTTGTACCTATGTACGAATACTGGAAGTTCATTGAGAAGACAATGATGGAGAATGCACTTGCCGAGAAATATCAGATGCTTGTTACAAATTCATTCCTTTCAAACTCAGTAGCAGCACAGAGCAACTATGAGGCTAACAATGCTACATACGACATCGAGGTTGCAGCTTATCCCTATTCTGCAGTTCCCGAGGGCGACGTGAAGGTTAATGATTCAGATCTTCAGGCACTCTATTCAAAAAACAAAGAGCAGTACAAGCAGGCATTTGAGAGCCGCGACATCAAGTATGTAAGCTATCAGGTAACACCCAGCGAGGCTGACCGTGCCGAACTCAACAAAGAGGTTAGCGAGTATGCAGATATGCTTAAGGCTGATGATGCTGATTATGCAGCAATCGTTCGTCAGTCAAACAGCGAGGTTCCTTTCTCTGCTGTAGCATGGAAGAAGAGCAGCTTCCCCGAAGAGGTTGCAGCGCTTCTCGACGAGACAGAAGTAAATGCAGTTGTTGCTCCCTTCTACACACAGTCTGATGACTCTTACACAACATTCAAAGTGTTGGGCAAGTCAACAGTTGCTGACTCTGTAAAATATCGCCAGTTGGCAGTTGCTGCTGCAACTCCCGAGGCTACTGCGACTCTTGCCGACAGCATTCTCAACGCTCTCAAGGGTGGTAGCGACTTTGCTGAGATTGCAAAGAAATACAATCAGAATGGTGAAGATGCATGGCTCACTTCAGAGCAGTACGAAGGTATGATGGTGGATGGCTTCAATGCAACATTCCTTACCAATATCCTCGAGGGAACAAAAGGCGAGTACAAAATGATGGATGTTGAGGGTTCACCCGTAAAACTTATCTATCAGGTTGTAGAGAAGAAAAACAACGTACAGAAATACAATGTAGCTGTAATCAAACGTACAACGGAATTCAGCAAAGAGACATACAGCGATGCTTATAACAAGTTCAGCGAGTTTGTTGCTAAGTGCAAGACTGTTGAGGATCTTGAGAAAAATGCTGAGGAGTATGGTTACCGTGTACAGCCCCAGGCTAACCTCTACACATCTTCACACAAGGTTGCCGGCAAGAATGGTACACGCGAGACACTCAAATGGCTCTTCCAGACTGCAAAGGTTGGTGAAGTTTCACCCCTCTACGAGTGTGGTGAAAATGACAACCTCCTTGTTGTAGCTCTCACAAACGTAAATGAGAAAGGTTACAGAACTATTGAGCAGGCATCAGAGGCTCTTCGCTATCAGGCTCTCAACGACAAGAAAGCTGAGAAAATCATTGCCGACCTCTCTGGTAAGAGCTTCGATGCAGTTGCATCTACAGCTAATGTAAAATGCGACACAGTTAAATACGTATCATTCGGTACTCCTGCATTTATCAGCATTACATCAGCAAGCGAGCCCGCAATCAGCGCAGCTGTTCAGGGTATGGAAGCTGGCGCAGTAAGCGCACCTATCAAGGGTAACAATGCAGTGTATGTAATCCGCCTTATTGCAAAGAATGCTAAAGAGGGTGAGTACAACGCACAGAACGAGCAGAAAACTCTTAAGTCTTACGCTCAGCGTTCAGCTTCATTCTTCATCAACGACCTGATGCAGAATGCAGAAATCGAGGACAACAGATACCTCTACTTCTAATCTTAGTAAGTATAACGCAACGCATAAAAGAGTGGCAACCGAATGTGGTTGCCACTCTTTCTTTTATATTGCCTGATGTTTGTAGAACTTAAGGTGTCGGTTGATTTTTTAAGTTGCCATTGCGAGTAGGATTGTTTGGGGTGTTTTTCTCTGCTTTTATTTCGCCCAACAGACGTTGTACATCTGCGCGTAACCGGGCATATGGCACACAACCCTTGTAATTGCTGTTCTTACGCAGTGCGAACGATACGTCGCATTGGCTGTTGTGGTAGGCCGAAATCTCGTTTGTGTACTGTATGCGGTGGTAGGCCAAGCGTTCAATCTCTTCTTCGCGCAGATGTCGCAGACTGCGACATATTGGGCCAAGTATACGTAGTACAACTCCGTCCACCAGGTGATGTCCCTGTATATAAAGGTATGTAGTCTCTTCTGTGACTCCCAGCTCTACAAGCTCCTTTTTTAATGCCTCGTATTTGCCCTTTAGGTCGGGGCGGCGGTGGTTCAGCTGCGATAGATTGTGTTGCACACGCTGGTTAAGCTGTTTGAGCGAGTGTTCGGGGTGTCCTATGTTGAACGAGGTCAAGCGTACAATCTCGCAGAACTTCATCATGGGCATGGTGTTCAGGTCGTGGACGCGGTAGAGCAATATACTCCATACGAACAGTGGAAAGCATATACGCGAATACAATTTCATGAATTCTGCAATGTCCAGCAGTTGTGTATCGTTCAGTGTGCTTTGCACACATACCTGATGCAGGCTCTCGGCATAGCACTGGTAATTTTCGATGGCGTATGTGTAGGTGTGAAGAATGTAAGGGTTGCTTATCATTCGTTTCGATGTTTCTGTGGCGCCCTGCAACAGATAGTCGTAGTCGCTGTCGACGCAGGCAATCATGTTGTTGCCGAATGCAGAACCTAGCATGTTCATCATTGCCTGTTTCTTTCCTTTTGACAGGTTGCTGCGAGTGGGTAGCATCACGTCAAAATGAAATTTATCGTCTTCGAATTCGTCAAACAGTGTGCGCCAAAAGGAGATATCATCGTAACTCTCGACGTAGGCAATAATGCGGTGACGTGCCTTTTTGGGGCGCAATGCATTTGCCGCCTTTACAAAGTCGGAATTCAGATATTGCGTCAGTGGTTTGTGTTTCATGGCAGTAGATATTGTTCCCTTGAGTGTTTGTCAACGTAGGGGAGGGTGACTACTGTGTGATGTCTGCAATTTCGGTGACTGCATCTACCCATCCATCCATGATTATGGCGGGAGAGTGGGTGCAGAGAATTATCTGTACATTGGGGTTAAGGCTTCGTATGAGTGATATCAGTCGTTGTTGCCACTCTATGTGCAACGATATTTCCGGCTCGTCCATGAAAAGGACGCCGGGGCGGTTGTCCTGCACAAGCGCTGTCAGCAGTATCACCAGCAACTGTTTTTCGCCGGAAGAGAGCATGTAGGGTGTTATGCGCTCGCCGTATTGTGTGAAGTATATTTCGTTGCTGTCGCGGACGATGAGTTTTCCCGTTTCGTGAAAAAGTTCGTCTATAAGGTCCTGAAACAGAATTTTTGGTTTGGAAAGCTCTCCAGCTTTTTGCTGTTGCTCGGGATCGCCCGAGGTGAGCATCTGTATTATGCGGTTGCCTATGTTTACTTGGTAGTTCAGGTAGCGTCGCTGCAGTTGATACAGCTGCCAATCAAGTTCGGTGCGCACGTTTGTATCGGACATTTTTTCAAGCAGTTCGCTGTTGAGTACGGGGCGGTCTATGCTGCGGATTACATCGAAATAGATGATGTTGGCATCTTCGGGGTAGAATACAAAGCGTGTCCCATCCTCGGGTGAGGCGCTCAGGCGGTGTGTGCGCAAGACTTCGAGTTGTGTTGCCGACCTGTTTATGATTGTACTTTTACCCAGTCCGTTGCTGCCACTGAGAATGTTTACGTCGGGACGTAACTTCCACAGAATATGTTTGCGGTTGTTCCACAGTGAGTCAATCTCTATGCTTTGGATATATTGTGCCAATTTTTCCATGATTCCTGAATTTTAAGTGAAACAATCTGTTGTGGGTGCTGGTTGGTTATTCGTCCATTTCGCGCGGAATGCGGAACGATGTGTATAGTTCAAGCATGGCGCCGATGGTCATTGCCACTATCCATTCGTTGCGTTGGTGGGTGAACATCAGTACTCCTGCAACTATCAGTGCGACTGCGCCCATCATTTGCATGGTTACAAGGCGTCGCAGTGCTATGTTGCCGCCGCGTATGCGACCTATGAACTGCATGATGGCGAAGAGTACAGCTCCTGCTGTGTATATATATGATGCTTCGTTGCTGAATGACATCTTCAGCATTGCGCCTGCGAGCAACATTATGGCTCCCAGCATTGCCAATCGTCCGACTATCTTCATTTGTTTGTTGCTTAATCGTCAAAAATAAATATTTCCTCATTAGGTTTATGCATGCCGTATCTTTGTCGGGCAATTTTTTCTATGAGGACGGGGTCGGCTTCAAGTTCGTCCAGCTTGTTTGTAAGCTCATCGTATTTTTCCTGAAGCTCCTTCTTTTCTGCCTCCAATGCAGCAATTTCCCGTTTGTTCTGAATATGTTTCATGAAGTTGTTTTCGTCAAGAAAGACGATTATAACAACGAACATGATAGTCACAAACATATATTTGTGCTTCTTTATCCATTCCCATAATTGAGCGATGCTGTCATTCATGATTGTCTTTTTTTACTATGCGTGCAGAAAATCTTCTATTTAAAACCAAAGATACAAAAAGGTTCGGATATAAAAACAAGTAAGTATGTTTTTTTTATCCGAACCGCTTATCTTATTCTATAATAAGGCAGCCACCTGTCGTGTGCGAGGCCTTTCTATCTTTTGCTATTCGCCTGCTGTTTCTTCCTGCAGTTTCTCTTCAGCTGTTGCACTGAACAGGGTGAAGTTTACGCTGCCATACGATATGTGTCGCATGAAGTTGGGGTGTTCGGCAAAATTGTTGTCCTTGCCATGTTCAAAAATGAATATTCCACCCTCCTTCAACAGCTTATGCTCGAATATGAGGTCGGGAATGCTTGCCAGCTCTTTGAGCATGTATGGTGGGTCGGCAAAGATTATATCATACTTGCGTGAGTCGCGGCGGATGAAGCGGAATACGTCGTCGCGCAGGGGTATCCAGTTCTTGTCCTGCAGCTTTGTGTGTATCTTACGCTGGTGTGAGTAGTGCAGTGAATCCATCTCCACAGAGATTACAGGTGAGCATCCGCGTGACAGGAATTCCAGACTAATGCCTCCTGTGCCTGAAAAAAGGTCGAGTACTGCACTCTCTTCAAAGTCTATTATGTTGTTAAGCACGTTGAACAGGTTTTCCTTGGCAAAGTCTGTTGTTGGGCGTGCCTTGAAATTTCGGGGTATGTCAAAATGACGTCCTTTGTATTTTCCGCTTACTATTCGCATAATATCAGTGCTTGTAGGTCGAATGGGGTTGTCTCTATTTTGTTAAGTAGGTTCGATTGGAACAATTGACGGGGATTTATGCGCTTGATGTTGCGTATAAAATCTTTTACTGCCATTTCGAACCTGTCGGCTTGATGATTGCCGCACAGCAACAGTGTCTCTTCTTCCTGCGAGAAGCCAAGCTCATTCCAAATATACAACAGGTAGTATAGCTGGTCGGCTGTGTCTGCTGCATGGAAACTGTTCATCAGCAGTGGTGTCTCTTCCTCCATCGCCATCAGCTGCATTGTTTCGTCCTGTATGTCCACCATGATGTATCTGCCGGTCCCCATCGGATAGCGCGTGAGGAATCCCGACATAATGCTAATGGGGGAGTAGTAGCTCACTTCGCCAATATTTGTCAGCAGCTTGTGCAGTTCTTCGTCAACCCCGAAGAGTATTGTCATGTTATGTGCGCTCAGAGTGTTGGAGATAACCCTGGTCTCCTCTTTTGTGTGTGGGAAACAGCTCCTGAAAATTGTTTCTTGCTCATCTCTGGAACTTATCGACGGTGGAACTGCTGTAAATTCCGTTGAAACAACAATTGCCTGTATCTTTGAAAATTCTTCGTTTGCAAGGTTGCATGCCTGCCATGCAGCCTCGAAGTTGGCTGTCAGTGATATTTGTCTGTCGCAGTCGTATGTGGTGTATTTCACCGAATCGGGTTGCTGCGGCAGGTATGTGCAAAAACAAAATCCATCCGTACTGATACGGATGGATAGTGTAGGGGATTGTTCTATCTCCTTATTCATGCATTATTCCCAGTTACCTGCGTTGTTGTTAGGCATTTCTACATCACCAACCTTAAGTCCGCAGTAACGACCCATCTGTTTCATTTTGCTGATGAGGTTGTTCATCTCCTGGTCGTTTACGCCCTTCAAGTATGTTTCGAAAGGAGTGCGTGCTTCGAAGAGATACTGGGGTGAACCGGCTTTTGATGTATCTACGCTGGTAGCGAGCTCAAATTTTGCGCCGTTTCCGTAGGGTACGAAGGGCAATGAGTCAATCTGGTAGCCTTGGGGGAAGAGGGTGTCAACAAGGGCAACCCATGATGTGTCGCGGCGGAAGTTCATAAGACCCTCTTTCTCAACCTCTTTCCAGTTGTTTGTCTTTTTAGCCTTTTCGATGATGGCGATAGCTTTTCTCTCTGTCATACCACGCTCGAGCTGCTCGTCGTTGAGTGTACCCTCTTCAAGGATAACGGGCATCTTGGCTGTTTTAACAAATACGATGAGAGAGTCGAAGTTGTCTGAGTAACCGGCTTTGGTAATGTTACGGAACTCTACCTGAGCAGTACGGATGTCAATAAGACGTGCGATAACTGCTTTTTCGCGTGCAGCGCGCTCTTCGTCGAACTCAATGGGACCCATGATGCTGCGGTAGCAGATGTAGGCAAGACCTGCAATTGTTACAAGGAGTAACAGATTTAAAAGTTTTTTCATTGTTTCTATTTTTTATTTATGTATTTTCGTAGCGCAAAAATAAGACAAAAAAACGGAATAGCCGTTTGATTGTGTCTTTTTTATTTAATAAATGTGATAAATAACTATTTAGCTACGCAAATTAAGACAAATTTTCCGTTCCAACCAACAAAAGAACAGGAAATTTCTTTGGATAAGTTGTCGGAATTCATTTTCTCCGGTGACGACAGGGCTGTCTTTATGCTTTGCGGTTATGCAGGTACGGGTAAGACAACACTCGTCTCAGCTCTTGTGCGTACACTCGTGCAGTTGCAACGACGGGTGGTGCTGCTTGCACCTACGGGCCGTGCAGCCAAGGTCTTTTCATCATATTCGGGTCGTAGCGCGCTCACTATACACAAGTGCATTTACAGGCAAAAATCTATAATGAACAATGCCTGCTTTACGTTGTCGGACAATCGTTTGCGCAATGCGCTGTTCATTGTTGACGAGGCCTCTATGATAGCCAATGGCGGAATGTCGGGCTTCGGCTCCGGTGCTCTTCTTGACGATCTTGTAGAGTTTGTATATTCGGGTGATGGCTGTCGTCTACTGTTGTTGGGCGATACAGCGCAGTTGCCACCGGTTGGTGAAACTGTTTCTCCTGCACTTTCGGTAGATTATCTGCGTAGCATGGGACTCTCTGTCACCAGCATGGAATTGACGCAGGTAATGCGACAGACAGAGGGCTCCGGAATCTTGACCAATGCAACCATGCTGCGCAACATCATAGCAAGTGGGGAGTTCTTTCTGCCACGTATGCGATTGGTTGGCTTTCCCGATATTTCTATCGTTACTGGTGAGAATCTTATTGAGGCTATCGAAACAGAATATGGCTCAGTGGGGCTTGAAGAGACAATAGTTCTCTGCCGTTCAAACAAACGTGCTAATATCTATAACGAGGGTATCCGTCGGCGTATTCTCTATCGTGAGGATGAACTTAACCGTGGCGACCTGTTGATGGTGGTGAAGAATAACTATTTCTGGCGGGAGTATCTAGGTCGTGAGGATAAAAGTCTGTTGGAAAAGCTTGATTTTGTGGCAAATGGCGATATAGCGGAGATACAGCGCGTCAGTGGTGTTGAGGAGATGTATGGCTTCCGTTTTGCCGATGTGACACTATCTCTGCCCGATTATGATTGTGAAATGGATGTAAAGATTCTTCTCGATACGCTTGCAAGCGAATCGCCCTCGTTGACACGGGACGAGAGTGAGCGGCTGTTCGAGGCTGTGTGGGAGGATTACAACGATATTCGCTCCAAACGGAAGCGCATGGAACAGTTGCGCGAGAATCCTTATTTTAACGCAATTCAGGTGAAATATGGCTATGCTGTTACTTGCCACAAGGCACAGGGCGGTCAGTGGAAGAGTGTCTTTCTCGACCAGGGTTTTGTGGCTCCCGATGCTCTCTCAGCCGACTATTTCCGTTGGCTTTATACGGCTTTTACCCGTGCAACGGAAAAACTTTATCTTGTCAATTGGCCGACGCAGTATGTCGAAAAATGATGAAATTGGTTCTCTTTTCCTTTATAGTGTAAAGATGCAAAGTTTTTAATTTCATTTAGTTTTAATATAAAAAGCCGATGCATACATCGGCTTTTTATATGGTAGTTTTTATTTGGTTAAATATTTCTCCCCTTTCTTTATATATATGCCACGCTGAGTGGGTTGTTCTATCTTCCGCCCCATCAGGTCATAAATTGGAGCGTCTGCCTCTGTCGCCTCTGTCGGTGAATTGATTCCCGTTGGTGACTGTGTGAAGTCTATAACAATTTCATCTCCTGCCTGCGAGGGAATGTGGCAGACATCCTTTGTCAGTCGTGAAACGTTAACCTCTTTGCCGTTGACAGTGACGAGCGCTCTGTTTACTCCAGTGTATTTTACATGGCAAGCTTCTCCTTTTATGTTTTTAATAGTGGCTTTTGTGGCTGTGCAATCATCCCAGTCGATGCTTACAGTGAAGTTTCCAACGGCTTTGAGGCCGCTGATGCTTCCTTTGCTCCATACAGAGGGTAGCGAAGGCAGCAGGTGTATGGTGTCGGTGTGGCTCTGCATCAACAGTTCGGCAACACCTGCGCATACACCGAAATTGCCATCTATCTGGAAAGGTGCGTGCGAATCGAACAGGTTGTAGTATATTCCTCCTCTGTATTGGTCGGTGCCATAGGAGGTTGAGTGTTTCAGTGCGTTCTTCAAAATAATGTGTGCATGGTCACCGTCGAGTGCGCGTGCCCACAGATTCACTTTCCATCCCATAGACCAGCCGGTGGCAGCATCGCCACGCAGTTTCAAGGCGTTTACAGCCGGTATGAAATATTCGCTGTTGGGTGAAATCTGGTCGAGCGGATGCAGACACATCAGGTGAGACATGTGGCGGTGAGCCTTGTCGCTGCTGACACTGTAACTTGTATATTTCCATTCGCGCAACAGCTTGTCGCCTTTGTCTACGCCATTTTGAGTACCCCAATCGGCCCATGTACCACCCTTGAATGTTTCAGTGTGTAGTCCCTGGTCGGTGTTTGCAAGGTATTCTTCCAGGGTTGCCAGCTGTTCGTTGCTGATGTTGCATGCATCCTGCCCCAAGATGTCAATAGCTCTCTTTACGTAGGTCAGGTGGGTGTAGACAAGCTGTTGAGAGTGTGCGGTTGCATCCTCTTTCGGGTGGTCATTCTGCTCGGGTGAGTATTCGTCGGGGCAGACCCATGTGCCGTCGTTTGCTTTGCGGTCTTTAATCATTCGTTCGAACCAGAATTCGGCGCAGCTCCACATTACGGGGAATGCACGCGCCAGAAACTCCTTGTCGAGTGTGTAGCGGTAGTGCTGCCACAGGTGCGAACAGTACCATACATTGGCTACAAAGTAGTTGCTGCCCCAGGTGCTCATTCCACCGAAAATGTTGCTCTCGGTGAATACTGTCCAACCCTTTGTCTGTCCATCGCGTTTGGCTGCCTTCTTCCAGTTGTCGCGCTGTGCCATTGTGATTATAAAGTCGAGGAAGGGCATGTGAAGCTCGCTGAGGTTTGTAGGCTCTGCGGGCCAGTAGTTCATCTGTATGTTTATGTTTGTGTGGATGTCGGAGTTCCATGGTGCATTTTCCAGATTGTTCCAGATGCCTTGCAGGTTGTTGGGTACATTTATACCACGTGAACTTGAAATAAGCAGATAGCGCCCGTATGCAAAATAGAGCTGTTCGAGGAATAGTGTTTCGGGCTCTTTGCCTGTAACATTCCTGTCGCTGTTGTTGTAATTGTCTATAAGCTCGTTTGTGGGGAGTGTTGATGCTGCGTTACCCAATTTCAGGCTGACACGACCCATATAACTTTTGAAGTTCTCGACATGTGCAGTGTATATGTTGTCCCAGCCCTTTGCTGCAGCTGTTTCTACATTGTTTTTCACTCTGGTGCCGAGTGTGTTTGTGCCCGATACGCACGATGGAGTAGACGAGTCATAGTCGGTGGCTCCACTGAATACCAGTGTTACAGCGTGGGCATTGCTTACGGTTATACCTTCAGCGTCAGTTTTTGTCTCTGCATTTTCGCCTGTTGCAACAACGCGGAAGAATGCGTTGTATGTCACTGTTGTCAGTTTGCCGCCGAAAGTTGCAGTGCCGTTTTTATATGTAACATCAGATGCGTTGATGCCTGTTCCGGGTACTACACTGAAGTGCAGATGCAGCTTGCCGCCTTCTGTGGCTGTGTAGTGTGCGGCTATTACCCTGTCGGGTTCCGATGCAATGTATTTGCGCTCGTATGATGTTGTACCTCCATTGTTAGAGTATTTTACTCCGGCCGTGCCGCTCTCTATGTCGAGGTAACGTACATAATCTTTGGCTGCAGTTACAGTGCTGTAACCAATCTCTCCGCTCAAGTCGGCAACGAATACCGAACCGAAATTCTTGTATCCGCCGTAGCTTCCCATGTCATTGGGGCCTCCCTGCCACAATGTCTTTTCGTTGAACTGAATCTCGTCGGTGGCAATACCTCCATACAGACAGGCTCCCAACTGACCATTGCCAATAGGCAGTGAATACTCCATCCATTTGTTTGCAGCATCGGTCAGTGTGGCAGGTTTGTTGTACCACAATGTCAGTGTATTGTCGGGAGTGAATTCCTCGGTGCCAATTATCTTGAAATCGGGGCTTTTTACATCCTGCTGTTTGGTGAATCTCAGTGGATTGTTCTTGTCGTTGGCATCCCAAAAACCAACTTCATTGGTCGTCCATCCACCACCGCCTAAACGGTTAAGACCACATTCGGTAAGTCCCTTCTTTCTTGGCCTTATTTCGAAAAGTCCGCTATACTGGCTGTTTGTTGTTTCCACCAGTCGGAATCCGTCGGGGTCGGGTGTGTTTCTCATCTTCAGTCGTCCTGCGGATTTGTCGCTGCCATTGGCATATGCATATCGTCCCGACTTGTTTATTATCTGAAGGCTGTCAGGGTTGCCGACGAACTTCCACTGCTGTTCGTCGGCGATGTCTATTGCGCAGAATTGTACAGTTTCTTCTTCGCCGTTGTCCTTGAATGACTGGTCGCTGATGGCAAATTGTATATAATACCACTGTTCGTTCTCTGCAAGGCTGAATATGGGGACAATGGCGCTCGAGGGAAGGAACGTTACGGGATTGTTGTTGTCTCCTGCGCTCCACTCGCCAAGTTTGGCACCTGTCGCTGTTCCTTGCCATTGATTCATGCTTTGTCCGTTGGCCGATTTGCGCTGTATCTCCCAACCTCCCGTGCTGTTTGTACTTTTTACTATTTTAAGTTCTGTTTTGTTTGTTGCCGAAGCGCAGAAAAAACTGTTTGTGTAGGTAATATAGTTGCTGGCCTTGCTTTTCATGTACAGATTGTCGGCGTTGCCTATAAATTGCCATTGATTCGCATCGGTTTTCGCCTTTGTGGCTGTTTGCAACGGATTGCCGTTGCCCTTGTCACTTAAAATGTTACCTCCTGTGTTGAATTGCACGTAGTACCAGACGGGGGCATTCTCCGTTGAGAACTCGGGTAGCGCGTTTTGTGCATTTGTGGCTAAAATGGCAATCATTGCCAACAATGTGAAACAGAATCTTTTAATCATACTATATGGGATTTTTTTTTGTGTGTTGACACTGTTTTTATGATTTTGTAAAATTGGTAAAAAATAATCACATCTGCAAAATTCTTTCTCTCTTTTTGGCTCTGTAGTATATAAAGTAATCAAGCCCCACAATTGTGGGGCTTGAAATAATATATGCAGTTGTTTATTTATTTGCTTATCAACTCTATAAGTTCGGTGGCAGTCATCTGTTTCTGCTCGCCGCTGTTCATGTCCTTTACGGTGATGGTGCCGTTTTCCATCTCTGTTTCGCCGATGATTGCAACATAGGGGATGCTGTGGCTGTTGGCGTATCCCATCTGCTTTTTCATTTTGCCGGCTTCGGGGTAAAGTTCGGCAGATATTTCGTTCTTGCGCAATTCTGCCATTATGCCCAATGAATATGCCGCCTCTTTTTCGCCGAAGTTTACAAACAGCACCTGTGTGTTTATAATAGAATCTTCGGGGTAAAGGTTCAGCTGGTTCATTACATCATAGATGCGGTCGGCACCGAATGAGATTCCAACACCTGAGGTGCCATCCATTCCAAATACGCCTGTAAGGTTGTCGTATCGTCCACCGCCACTGATGCTGCCTATTGCAACGTCCAGTGCCTTTACTTCGAATATTGCACCTGTGTAGTAGTTCAGACCGCGCGCCAGTGTAAGATCAAGCTCAACTGTGCTGTTGATGGCAAGCGATGCAATTGTGTCAAGGATGAAGCTAACCTCTTCTACACCCTTTTCGCCGGTGGCATTACCTTTAAGTACGCTTGCAATTGTCGCAAGTTTCTCTTTGTTATCGCCCTGTGCCTGAAGAATGGGCAGCAATTTTTCTATTGCTTCATCTGTAATTCCCTTCTCCTTAAGTTCAGCGATTACACCGTCAAGGCCAACCTTGTCCAGCTTGTCGATGGCAATGGTGATGTCGATTATCTTGTCGGGCTCGCCAATGGTCTCGGCAATGCCTGCCAGTATTTTGCGGTTGTTGATCTTTATGGCTACTCTGATACCCAACTGTGTAAATACGTGGTCTATCAACTGTATAAGTTCAACCTCATTTATCAGTGAGTCGCTGCCGATGACGTCGGCGTCGCACTGATAGAATTCGCGATAGCGTCCTTTCTGCGGTCTGTCGGCGCGCCATACGGGCTGTATCTGATAACGTTTGAAGGGGAATACAATGTCGTTGCGGTGCATCACAACGTAGCGGGCAAACGGCACTGTGAGGTCATATCTGAGACCCTTCTCGCAGAATTTCGATGCCAGTTTCTGTGCATTGCGGCTCAGAAGCTCTTCGTCGCTGATGCCATTGAAGTAGTCACCCGAATTTTGTATTTTGAAAAGCAATTTGTCGCCCTCTTCGCCGTATTTGCCCATGAGGGTGGTGAGGTTCTCCATTGCAGGAGTCTCTATCTGCTGAAAACCGAACAGATGGAATGCTTTGCGTATGGTGTTGAATATGTAGTTTCTCTTCGACATCTCTACGGGTGAGAAGTCGCGTGTTCCCTTTGGTATTGATGGTTTTGCGGCCATGTTGTTAATCTCTGCTTCTTGTGTATATTAATATATAGTATATGAGTGTCGCAAGCGATGAGAGTGCTGCTACTACGTATGTGTATGCTGCCGAGCGCAGTGCGCTGCTCGCTTCCGAGTGGTTGCTGATGTTGGTGACACCTGCCGAGTCTAGCCATGTGAGTGCGCGACGGCTTGCGTCTATCTCAACGGGCAGTGTGATGAAACTGAACAGCGTTGTTGAGGCAAAAAGCACAATTCCTCCCAACAATATTTGTGGGAAAGACTGCACTGTGATGATGCCTATAAGCAATATCCAGGTCATCCACGACGATGCAAACGATACGAAGGGGACAAGTGCCGAACGCATTTTCAATGGTGCATAGGCTGTTGCATGCTGTATGGCGTGTCCGCACTCGTGTGCTGCGACAGCTGCTGCTGCAACACTGCTCGACAAGTATACGCCCTCGCTCAGGTTTACTGTCTTGTTTGTAGGGTTGTAGTGGTCGGTAAGTGTTCCGGGGGTACTGGTTACCGTTACGTCGTAAATGCCATTGTCGTGCAGCATTTTTATGGCAACATCGCGGCCGGTCATGCCATTGCCAAGCGGCATCTTAGAGTATTTCTTGAACTTGTTTTGCAGGTTGGCCTGCACTATGTAGCTCAATATGGCGATGCCTATAAACAATATTATATATGTGTTCATAATGTTGCTTTATTGTGGTAAGTTTTATAACTGTGTTGTCCCTTTTTGTAACAATCCCGGACTTGCAAAGGTTTCTTTGCTCATTCGGGATTGCTTTGGGAACTGTATGTGTAGTCTTTCCGACTATCAGATATTTCTTGTAATTGTCTGGTCTCTGTCGGGACCGATAGAGACATATTTTACGGGTACTCCAAGCTCTTTCTCCAGGAATTTGATGTAGTTGACAAAGGCTGCGGGAAGTTCTTCTTCTTTAGTGAACTTTGTCATGTCGCACTGCCATCCGGGAAGTTCTGTGTATACAGGCTCTACATCCTCGATGTCGTAGGGGAAGTGGGTGATTGTCTCACCGTTCTTCTTGTAAGCTACGCAGGCTTTGATAGTGGGGAATTCGTCGAGTACGTCGCTCTTCATCAATATCAGGTGTGTCACACCGTTAATCATGATGGTGTATTTCAGTGCTACAAGGTCAATCCATCCGCAACGACGCTCACGGCCTGTCACTGCGCCATATTCGTGTCCTTTGTCACGCATCTCGCTGCCTGTCGCATCGAAAAGCTCTGTGGGGAAAGGGCCTGCGCCTACGCGTGTACAGTAAGCTTTGGTGATACCATAGACATTGCCTATTCTGTTGGGTGCTACGCCAAGTCCGGTGCATGCACCTGCGCATACAGTGTTTGATGATGTTACGAAGGGATAGCTACCAAAGTCAATGTCGAGCATGCTGCCTTGTGCGCCCTCGCAAAGGATGCTCTTGCCCTCTGCTATCAGGTCGTTTATCATCTGCTCGCTGTCGATAAGACGGAACTCCTTGAGGTATGCGATACCTGCCATCCATTGCTTCTCCATTTCTGCAATGTCGTAGCTGTATTTCATGTCCGCGAGAATCTGCTCGTGGCGAGCTTTTGCTTTTGCGTACTTCTCTTCGAAGTTTTCAAGAATATCACCCACGCGAAGTCCGTTGCGGCTGATTTTGTCGGTGTATGTGGGGCCGATACCTTTACCTGTTGTTCCCACTTTTGCGTCACCTTTTGCAGCTTCGTAGGCTGCGTCGAGTACGCGGTGTGTAGGCAGGATGAGGTGTGCCTTTTTAGATATGAATAGGTTCTTCTTGAGGTCGTAGCCGGCTTTTTCAAGATCCATGGCTTCGCCCATGAACAATGAGGGATCGAGTACAACACCGTTGCCGATGATGTTCAACTGGCCACCCTGGAAAATGCCTGATGGAATTGAACGGAGGACGAATTTCTTGCCGCCGAATTCCAATGTATGTCCGGCGTTGGGGCCACCTTGGAAACGTGCAACTACGTCGTATTGCGGTGTCAGCACGTCAACGATTTTGCCTTTACCTTCATCTCCCCATTGGAGACCTAAGAGTACGTCTATGTTTTTTTTCATGGCTCTGTTTTTTTACTACTGTTCTTTTTTTGTCTGCGGCGCATTGCCTGATGGCATTTGTTGCACAATCCGTAGATGTAGAGCGAGTAGTGCGTTAAATGAAATTTTTTTATATCTGTTGTTATTGTTTCTTTCAGGTTGTGTATGGTTGTCTCTGTTATTCGCGCGCATTTGGTACAAATGAGATGGCATTTCTCGTTGTCAAGGCATTTCTCGTATCTCGATTTGTTTCCAAATTGGTGGTGCGTCACCAGATTTGCGTTTATCAACAGCGTTATTGTGTTGTAAACCGTAGCTCGGCTTACACGGAATTTTTTCTCTTCCATGTGTTTCAACAATGTGTCAATGTCGAAACTGCCGTCTATTGAATAGATCATGTTCAGTATTCTGAATCTTTCCGGGGTGCGTCGCAGGCGATTCTCTCTGAGGTAGTCTGCCAGCATTTGTGTGACGGGCGATTCGGGAAGATTGTTTTTCATGTCATGAACTATTGCAACACAAAGTTACGTCTTTTTTATGTATTATGGTGTATCAACTGCCGTTTTTTATATGAAAGTGTTCTAATTTTTGCAATATTTTATAATTAGTGTGCAACTGTGAACCTTTTTTTGCCGTTGCAGGATGTTTGTCTGTTGCGGCTTCCTCTTTCAAACTGACCGTGCAGTCGTGTTCTGTTGTTTTTTCAGTACTCTTCTCTGATGTTTTGAATCAGGTTTTTAATTGCTTCATTGTCGCTGATTCCCCATTTCTCTATCTTGTCGCAAATGTTTGCTGCTCTCTCTCTGCTTTCCTCGGTGTATTTGGTCAGTGAAATGATGGCAGCGTTACATGTAGGAAGGTAACTGCTTTCTGTCTGGTCAAGTGTCTCCTTCAATGCTTCAAGATAGAGGCTCTCTTCCTTTGGGTCAAGTGTTGCTCCGGTTCTGAAAAGGTTTGACAGAGTGGAGTATCCGCAGTATCTTCTCATGTTGCTTTTGTCGGATATTAGCATGAGGGCTTTTTCTTTTGCATCGCCGAGTGAAACAAGGAGATTACGGCACAGATGGTCTGCTATCTCTGTGAAAGGAGATTCGTCTATCCACTTTTCGGCAGTCTCGGCTGTGAACTCGTCAGTGGGGTAGAGAAAAATAGCTAAAAGCTTGCTCTCGCGGATGTTTTCTGCCCATAGAACTTCGGCAAGTTGTCTGTCTTTCCGGTAGTTCGAGGCGAGTTCTTTCAGGCGGGGTATCTCCACTCCAAAGTTTATTTTGTAGTCGAGACCCTGTTTGCGCTGATGGGCAGATGTTATGCCGTTCATCGATAGTCGCAGTTGCGTCTTTATCTCTTTTATCGTTTCTCGTATCTCCATGACTTATTATGTGTGGTAATAAATTTTAACTCTGTCGCTTAACGGCAAAACAATATTGCCCCCATGTGGAGACAATAGTGCTTCTATTTTGTGTTATGTTGTTTCTACTGTTTTTTGGAGAGGTGTTTCTTGCGATAACTGTTAGGAGTCTCTCCCATTATTCTATAAAATGCTGCGTAGAATGACTGTCGGTTGGAGAATCCTACTGCCGAACTTATTTCTTCTATTGTTTCATTGGCGTATCTCTTGTCGACCATGCGGTGCAATGCCTCTTTTATGCGGTATTCGTTTATCAAGCACGAAAAGTTCATGTTGAATCTTGAATTTATTACAGCTGACACATAGCGTGTGTTTGTCTGCAGTTCGGTCGCAAGGTCTTTTGCTGAAAAGGTTTGCTCGCGGTATCTTTTTTCTACGACAATGATATTCAGTATTTTATCGAATAGCTCATCTGCAAGTTCTGCTCTGATGAGCGTGCGATAGGCTGCTTGCTTATCTTTTTTCTCTTTAATGTTGTAAGGTAGCCCTTTGCTTTTCTCTGAGTTACTCATGATAGTTGTTTTAGTTGTTGCTTATTGTTGTCAAAAATACTATAATTTTCCTTAAATCCAAAATTTATTTGATTGATTTTTTATATGTTATTAACAAAATGCTCTTTGGATTTTCTTTTTCTTAATATTTTTGTTATGTTTTTTCTTTGTTGCGTGTTCTTCGTTTTTTACTTGCATTTTTTGTAAAGAATGTTCATTTGTGGGGAGTATTTTCCGTCTAATGCAAGTTTGTCCAATATGGCTTTTGCCTCTTTTTTCTGCTTAGCAGCTATCAGCAGTTCAGCCTTTCTGATGAAAAGTGTTGTGTTGTCACGACATTTGGTTATTCCTTCGTCTATGTAGGTCAGTGCCAGTTCAATCTTTTTCTGTTTCTCTGCAATGTTACTCGCGGCCGTGTAGTAATCGGCATTGTCGGGGTTAGTTTCAATCAGATGGTCGAGCTGAAGCTGTGCTTCTTCTCTTTTGTTGTCGTTGCTGTACAGCAGTGCCAGTGCAAAACGTGCTTTATGATTGTCGGGGTTGGAGGTCAGTATTGCATAGTAGTCCTTGTATGCTTTTTCCTTTTCCTCGTTTTTGGCATGGATATATGCGCGGTGGTATAATACCTCCTGATTGTAAGGCTCGTTTGTGAGGATTTTGTCATAATCTTTTTGCGCTTTCTTTAGGTCGCCTGCGTCAAGATAAAAGTTGCCACGTAATTGTAATAATCTTTTCGATTCGGGGAATTTATTCAGTGCTGTGTTGTAGGTGCTTTCCGCCTCTTTGCTGTTTTTTTCTTGGATATAAGCCGCTGCCAGGTTTGCGTATATATATTCGTTGGCTTTGTTGTCGGGGGCGAGAGCGATGGCTTTGGTGTAGTTTTCGATTGCATCGGCGGTTTCCCCGGCTTCGAGTGCCTGTGTGGCTTCGATTACTAGCTGTCGATAGCTTTGTGCGTATGTGGGAAGAGCGTGCAGCGTCAGGACTGCGATTGCTAATGTGATATATTTTTTTAGCGTTGTAATGCCTTTCATATCTTTATTTATTGCTGCAAAGTTATAACAAATATTTTACGTTGAAAATAGAGCGATTAAAACTTTAAGTGTTTATAACAGTTTGTGTTGTTCGCTTGCGCTGCTACCGTGTATAACATTGAAAATAGTATATGGGTGTTGACTTTTTATAAAAGATTTTGTACCTTCGCGCAGTTATTTGCGTTTCGCAAACAATGCGGCTTTTCGTTTGTCAGGTTTGCCCTTGTAGTTCAATGGATAGAATGGAGGTTTCCTAAACCTTAGATTTGGGTTCGATTCCCAGCGAGGGTACCTGTTTCGCCGCATTTTATTCTTTAATTGTTTTTTTAATCGTATTATGGCTGAGCAAGCCGTAATTTTGTCCTTTTATCGAATTATGAAACAGTTGTTTCTTGTTGTATTTTCGTGTTTCTTGCTGCTCTCGTGTCAGACAAGCAAACATTCAGGGATTATAGCTCATCGCGGATATTGGAATACAGAGGGTTCGCACGAAAATTCTCTCTCTTCTCTGAAAAATGCGATGGCGCTCGGTGTGTACGGCAGCGAGTGTGATGTCCGTCAGACAAAGGATGGGGTGCTGGTGCTTTTCCATAATTCAAGACTCGACGACGGACGTGCTGTCGCGGAACTAAACTTCGAACAACTCACCGACTATCGCCTGCCCAATGGTGAGGCGGTCCCCACTTTTGACGAGATTCTTCGTCTTATGCAGTCTGCGCCAAAGGGCTTTAAACTGATAATCGAGGTAAAAGAGGCTGATGTCAGAAAAATAGTTGAAGCGGTCGAACGTTTCGGCCTGCAGAAGAGTGTCGAATATATTGCTTTTGGACGCAACCACTGTCTCGACCTCATTGCTTTGGATAAGGATTTGAAAGTTTCATATCTTGCTGCAAATGAGAAAAACGCGTGGTCGCCAAAAGAACTTAAAGATAAGGGCTTCTATGGGTTGGACTATTCTGCTTCTCTCTTGCGTGCTCGTCCCGAATGGGTGAAAGAGGCTCACAAACTGGGGCTCGATGTTAATGTCTGGACGGTAAACAAGTCAGAGGATATAGAGTTTTTCTATAAACTTGGTGTCGACAAAGTGACTACGGATATTCCTGCTGTGTATAAGCGCAAGTAGTCTTGTGCCTAAAAGCTGTTTTGCAGCTGAACTAGGTGCTGTAAACTTATTGATTCATACGACAAAAGCCCCTCGTCGAGGGGCTTTTGTCGTATGAATATATTGCTTAAAGATTTACCGGGGTTACACCTTTCTCGGCTGCTTTTTTCAATATGAATTCGAGTGCTGCGGCGTGTTCGTTGGGTATTATCCCGTCGAGAATTGCATCTTTGACGGCGCTTTTTAACTGTCCGACCAGCGCGCATGGTTCAAGCGCAAAAATGTGCATAATCTCTTCGCCGTTGATGGGTGGCTGGAAATTGCGGATGCGGTCTTTCTCTTCAATATCCTTCAACTTTTGACGTACTATCTGGAAATTCTGGAGGAACTTTTTCTTTCGAATTTCGTTCTTCGAGGTGATGTCCGCCTCGCACAGCAACATCAGGTCGTCGATGTCATCGCCGGCATCGAAAAGCAGGCGTCGTACGGCAGAGTCTGTTACCTCGTCGTCGGCAATGGCAATGGGGCGCATGTGCAGGTTGACGAGTTTTGCCACGTAGCGCATTTTTTCGTTTTGCGGCATTTTGAACTCTTTGAATATCTGCTGCACCATCTTCTCTCCTACAATGTTGTGGTTGTGGAATGTCCAGAATTGTATCGGATCCCAGCGTTTGGTGCGGGGTTTGCCTATGTCATGAAGCAGTGCTGCCCAGCGCAACCACAGATTGTCGCTCTTTGCCGCCACATTGTCAAGTACTTCCAATGTGTGGTAGAACATCTCTTTATGGCTTTTGCCGTTTTTGGTTTCCACGCCTTGCAGGGCTGCCAGCTGTGGAAATATAAGTTGCAGCAGTCCGCAGCGGTCAAGCTCGATGAATCCTTTCGATGGTGTGCGCGAGAGCAGAATCTTGTTCAGCTCTTCGTTTATTCTTTCGCGGGATATGATTTTTATGCGTTCCCTGTTTTCGCATAGGGCATCGAATGTTTCATCCTCGATGTAGAAGTTCAACTGTGTGGCGAAACGTACGCATCGCATCATGCGCAGGGGGTCGTCCGAGAATGTGATACCCGGCTCAAGGGGCGTGCGTATTATTCTGTCTTCAAGGTCGTAGACTCCATCGAACGGGTCGACAAGTTCTCCGAATCTGTTGCTGTTGAGACAGATAGCCATTGCGTTTATCGTGAAGTCGCGACGGTTCTGGTCATCTTCAAGGGTGCCGTCCTCCACAATGGGGTTGCGCGAGTCGTGGCTGTATGACTCTTTGCGTGCACCGACAAACTCAATCTCCTGATTGCGGTATTTTACTTGTGCTGTGCCGAAATTGGCATATACGGCAAGGTGGGCACCTTTCCCCAGTTTTTTGCTGAAGGCGCGTGCCATTTCTATTCCTTTGCCTACGACTACCACGTCTATGTCAGTCGAGGGGCGTTGCAGGAATATGTCGCGCACGTAACCTCCTACGATGTAACATTCCATATTAAGTTCGTCGGCTGTTTCAGATATTTTATGGAATATGGGTTTGTCGAGTATTTTTTGTATCTCTTCTCTGGTTGGTATATACATGGGGTGTTCTTTTGGTTAGTGGTTGCACATGGCAACTTGCTAAAGTACAAAATTACAATTTTTGTTCAGATGTGTACGTAGTTTTATGAAAAAAAGTGGTTCTGTCTGTTATTTTTATTTTTGCAATTTTGTGGTTACTGCTTTCCTGGTGGTTGATTTTTGCCCTGTTTGCAGTTGGGGTAGATAGAAATAAGTATAGAGGATATGTCGCGACATATCCTCTATACTTATTTCTGCTTATTGCTTGTGTATTATTCGGCCTGTGCGGGAGCCTCTTCCTGTACAGGCTCAGAGAAATCGGGAACTACGTTGGGGTTGGCAACGCTGTTCTCAACTGCGTTCTGCTGCAACAAGCTCTCGTTGCTTATTGTTGTACGAGGCATAAAGGCTACTGCTACAATGCTCATTACTACCATGAATATTGCAAGGCCCCATGTTGCTTTTTCAACAAAGTCTGTGGTTTTCTTTACACCCATAATCTGGTTGGATGATGCAAAACCTGATGCAAGACCGCCGCCTTTTGAATTCTGGATAACAACGATGATGCACATCAGCACGGCTGCGATAGCAAGCAAAATGATTGAAAGTACGTACATTTTATTTCTACTTTTTTGTATGTTTAACTATTTTTTCTAAAAATCTGATTTGGTCTGCAAAGTAACGGTTTTTATTTGGATAATCCAAATATAATCGTTTAAGAATTTCGTATGCCTTGTCATATTTACCCTGTTTTATGTAAATATTGGCAAGTGTTTCGGTGAAAATGGGTGTTTCGTCACCGATTTTTGTGTCGCTCTGTGTCGATTCCTCCTTTTTGGTTTCTGCCTGTGACTCAGCTGCCAATTGCAGTGTGAACCTCTCTTCTCCTCCTGCCAGAAAGTTGTCGATGAGTTCCTGGCCACGTAGTTTCGGTGTCTCCTGTGCGTCATCTTTGTCGGTGAGGTATGCCGAAACATAGTCTATGGCAGCAGCGCCCTCTGCTTCAAGAGAGAAATGTTCTGTGGGGAGTGTATCCAAAAAAGCATCGATAAGCTCCATTGTACGGTCTACGGTAGGTTCCTCTGCCTCCAGTCTGTTTGCATCTGTTTTAGTGTCGGGTGTCCCGTATTCGCACATTATGTCGAACAGTACGCGACGGTTTTTCAGATAGATGGCTGCACGGCGCATCTCTTTACCGAAGTCTATGTCGTGAAGCAGATACAGGTTCTTGAGCAACAATAGGCGTGCTGCGTCGAAATACGGATATTTGCGCACCATCAGCCGAAGCTCGTACAGAGTATTTCTGTCGAGCTTGTCGGGGTGCGATATGTAGTATGTTATATCCATGTGAGTGTGACTACCAGTTGGCTACCGCTGCGTTGAAGATAGATTCTACAATCTCTTTAATCATCTGTGTCACAAGCTCTTCTTGCACACTTTCAAGGGGTTGCGATGCTTCGAAGTCTCTTACTGCCGAGAATGAACGCTCAAAATCTTCGTCGTGGTTGGTGTTGTTGGTGAAGCGTACGTTGACTGTCAACTTCAACTGTACCATCGAAGAGTATCCGTCAGACGAGATTGATTTGTTGAACTGATCGTATGATGTTATTTCGCCGGCAAATTGCAGGTCGCCACCGTTCTTCACCTGTACGAGCTTGGTCTGTTGCACAAAGACGTCGTTCAGTGTCTGGTTGAACATCTGTGCCATAGGACCCCACTGGTAGGCTGCACGGTTCTGGAATGTCTCCAGTGTGATGGTTTTTACCTTGGTGTAGTCGATGGAGGCACCTGTCAGCTTGTAGTTTACTGTGCATCCTGCGATTATTGCCATTGTCATTATCAGTGTGGCGATGATTCCGGCTTTGCGTATTTTAATCGAGTCCATATTCCTTAATTTTTCTGTAAAGTGTTCGTTCCGAAATGTTTAGCTCTTTTGCTGCCTCGCGACGTTTTCCGCGGTGTCTCTCCAATGCTTTCAATATTGCCATGCGTTCCATGTCGTCGAGCGACAGTGTTTCTTCTATGTATTCGCTTCCTTCGACAATGTTGCTGCTCTCCTCTTCTCTTATTGGTGACAGGTGTATTGTTGTCGGTTGCATTTGCGGCTTGTGGGTGGTGAGCTCGTGAGTGGGGGTGTAGAGTGGCACCTCCTCTTTGTGTACTCCGGCTGACATCAGCTCCTGTACCTGCGCGCGCAGTTCGGTTATGTCGCGTCGCATGTCGAACAGTACGCTGTAAAGTATCTCTCTCTCGCTCTCGAATGTCTTGTTGCTGCCTGTACCCGAACTTAGGCGTGCCGGTAGATTTGTCTTTCTCTCCATCGGCAGATATTTTTTTATGATATCTCCGTTTATCTCGCGCTGCATCTCCACCAACGAAATATGCTCGGCAACGTTTTTTAGTTGACGGACGTTGCCCGGCCAGTGATATTCCATCAGTGCGGCCTGTGCGCTTTCATCCAGCAGTATTTTGGGTACTGAGTATTTCTCGGAGTAGTCGAGTGCGAATTTCTTGAACAGCATTACTACATCCTCGCCACGTTTGCGCAGTGGCGGAATGTTTATAGGTACGGTATTCAGACGGTAGTAGAGGTCTTCTCTGAAACGTCCTTCGCTGATGGCTTCGGGAAGATTTACGTTTGTCGCACACACGATGCGTACGTTGGTCTTTTCAACTTTTGACGAGCCTACACGAAGAAATTCTCCATTTTCGAGTACTCGCAGCAGACGGGCCTGGGTGGCAAGTGGCAGTTCTCCCACCTCGTCTAGGAAGATGGTGCCGCCGTCAGCTTCGCTGAAGTAGCCTTTTCGTTCGCCTACGGCGTCGGTGAAGGCTCCCTTGACGTGTCCGAACAGTTCGGAGTCGATGGTACCTTCGGGTATTGCGCCGCAATTGACTGCGAAATATTTTGCGTGTTTGCGTATGCTGTTCTGATGTATGATTTTTGGGAAGTGTTCTTTTCCGACACCGCTCTCACCGGTTATCAGCACCGTTAGGTCGGTGGCTGCTACCTGCATGGCTGTGTCTATGGCACGGTGCAGTTCGGGGTCGTTGCCTACTATGCCGAACTGTTTTTTTATGCTTTGTATTTTGGCTGTGTCCATGGTCTGTGTAAATTCATGACAAAATTACTTATTTTTATTGTGCCGGCAAGCAATTTTGTCAGAAATGCGTTTGTGGTGGGTTAATATTTGTATCTGTGCTTTTTTAGTACAGCTTTTCTCTGAGGTAAACACCGGTTGCTGAGTCGGGGTTGGCTGCCACCTCTTCGGGTGTTCCACAGGCTACCAGTTGTCCGCCGTTTTCTCCGCCGTCGGGACCGAGGTCTATCAGGTGGTCGGCGCATTTTATCACGTCCAGATTGTGTTCGATGATGAGCAGTGTGTGGCCGCGTGCCACAAGTCGGTTGAACGAGTCGAGCAACTTCTTAATGTCGTGGAAGTGAAGACCTGTGGTGGGTTCATCGAAAATGAACAGGGTGGGAGTGGTGGAGGCAAGGCTCAGATAGTAGGCGAGTTTTACACGCTGGTTCTCACCGCCCGACAATGTGGATGATGACTGTCCCAGTTTTATGTATCCCAGCCCTACGTCCTGAAGCGGTTGCAAGCGGTTTACAATGGTTGTCTGTTTGTGTTTGCCGAAGAACTCAATTGCTTCGTTGACAGTCATTTCAAGCACATCGTATATATTCTTGTCGTGGAATTTTACCTCAAGGGTTTCGCTCTTGAAACGTTTGCCGTGGCAGGACTCGCATTGCAGTTTCATGTTTGCCATGAATTGCATTTCTACGGTGATGGTGCCTTCTCCCTTGCACTCTTCGCAGCGTCCTCCATCCGAATTGAACGAGAAGTATCCGGCTGTATATCCCATCTGCTTGGCAAGGGGTTGCTGGGCATAGAGATGGCGTATCTCATCGTATGCCTTCAGATAGGTTACGGGGTTCGAACGCGATGACTTTCCTCTGGGGTTCTGGTCTATGAATTCAACGGCTTTCAGCAGTTTAAGCGCTCCTTCTATTCCATCGCATTGTCCGGGTGTCTCTGTTCCTTCGCCATATTGGCGTTGCAGTGTTCGGTAGAGAATGTCGCGGACAAGGGTCGACTTTCCCGAACCGCTGACTCCGCTTACTACGGTCAGTGCATTCAGAGGGATTGCAACATCTATACCTTTGAGGTTGTTCTCTCTGGCTCCCTTGATAATAATATGGTTGTTCGAGGTGCGACGGTGGGTAGGGACGGGGATGTTGTCCTCGCCCAACAGATATTGCGCAGTGTATCCCGGAGTGTCGGTGGTTATCTCCTGAATGTTGCCGCTGTAGACAATTTCTCCACCCAAACGCCCAGCCTTTGGACCTACATCTATTATGTAGTCGGCAGCGCGTATGATGTCCTCGTCGTGTTCGACAACTACTACTGTGTTGCCCAGCTGTTGCAGACGTCGCAGCACTTTTATCAGTTTTTCCGTATCGCGGCTGTGCAAGCCAATGCTCGGCTCGTCAAGAATGTACAGCGAGCCAACAAGGCTGCTGCCAAGCGAAGTTACAAGGTTTATTCGCTGGCTCTCTCCACCCGACAGAGTGTTGCTCAATCTGTTAAGTGTCAGATAGCTGAGTCCTACGTCGGCAAGGCAATCTATGCGGTTGGTTATCTCTGTGAGTATGCGGCGGGCAATCTTTTCGTCGTGTTCGTCGAGCTGCAGTGTGTCGAAAAATTGTTTAAGACGGCTTATGGGCAATTCCACCAGTTCGGTGATGCTTCTTCCGCCAATCTTTACGTATCCTGCCTCTTTCTTCAGACGTGTGCCGTTGCAGGTAGGGCATATGGGCTTGCCGCGGTAACGGGCGAGCATTACGCGGTATTGTATCTTGTATTGATTCTCGCGTACCATGTCGAAGAAACGGTCGATGCTGATGTGCGAGTCATATTCGGGTATATACGGGCCTTTGTGCCACAGGTAGTTGCGCTGTTCCTCTGTCAGGTTGTAGTATGGCTCAAAGATTGGAAAATCATCGCCCGGTGCGCGGCGGCAGAACTCGTTTTTCCATTCGCCCATCTTCTCTCCGCGCCAACATAGCACGGCTCCGTCGTAGACGCTCAGCGATTTGTTGGGTACTACCAGATTCTCGTCGATGCCGACGATGCGTCCGAAGCCTTCGCAGTCGGGGCAGGCTCCTATGGGCGAATTGAAAGAGAACATCTGTTCGCTTGGCTCTTCAAACTCGATGCCGTCGGCCTCGAAGCGTATGCTGAATGTGTGCATCTGCTCTTCGTTAAGGAACTTCATGGTGCAGACACCATTGCCTTCGTAGAAAGCCGTTTCGGCAGAGTCGAGCAGGCGTACTGTTGCCTCTTGCGCAGAGCTCGCTGTCAGTCGGTCAATCAGCAGATAGGGGGTCTCTTTCTTCTTGTGTGTGTACTCCTCTATGCGTTTCACCTCTCCATTGACGTACAGACGCGTAAATCCCTGTTGTAAATATACGGACAACTGCTCATCCATTTTTCGTCCTCTGCGTGGAACGATGGGGGCAAGCAGCAGAAAACGCATGCCCTCTTCGTGGTCGAGCATACATGTTACAAGATCCTCTGGTGTGTGTTTTTTTACAAGCTGGCCACTGACGGGCGAATATGTCTTTCCTATTCTTGCGTAAAGCAACTTCAGGTATTCATATATTTCGGTAGAGGTTCCAACTGTGGAGCGTGGGTTGCGGTTGTTCACCTTCTGCTCGATGGCAATTGCCGGGGGGATTCCTTTGATGAAGTTACATTCGGGTTTGTTCATCTGTCCCAGGAACTGACGGGCGTATGACGACAACGATTCAACATAGCGACGCTGACCTTCGGCATAGAGGGTGTCGAATGCCAATGATGACTTTCCCGACCCTGAAAGTCCGGTGATTACCACGAATTTTCCGCGCGGAATATCTACATCCACATTTTTCAGGTTGTTGACGCGTGCGCCTCTTATCAATATGCAATCTTTTTCTGTCATACTATTTTTCGCTGCTGAGTGAACCGAGCAAAGTTACTGCTTTTTTTGCCATCTTCATCCAAAATATAGCGAAAT
>JAEIGA010000509.1_pt1 | contig 57648 bp, 91 predicted proteins | sample 9270691 | NCBI WGS metagenome assembly JAEIGA01 (sample SAMN17057246, study PRJNA624740) | gut metagenome | biome: biome; isolation source: fecal sample | host: Bos grunniens | place: China: Xizang | collected 2019 | reverse complement strand
ATAATTATTTATTTATATTATATATTTATTTATTTTATTATAGTATATGTTATACCCTTTATTTTATTATATTATATTTATTTATTTTATTTATTTAATTATTATATATATTATTTTAGTAATACTTATCTTAATATTATTATTATTTATTTATAATAAATAATCTATAAAAAATAAAAACATTTATATACTAATAAAACATAATTATAATTATAACTACAAAGGTGAATTAAATGAGTGACAAAAAAACCATAACAACAATCGTAAAAAAAGCCGACAAATGTGTAATCTACCACGATGATGGTATTTACTGCCAATGGACAGAAACCAAAGCATTTGACTTTGAATTAATAGCAGAAACCAAAGCAAATGCAGATGGAATTGTTTTATTAGTAAGCGAAGAAGAAATGGCAGCATTCAAAGGCAAAAAAATAGCATTTGATGACCATGAAAAATGGGTAATCCCAAGATGGTTAATATGGGAAGTATACGGTGAAATGATGCCTTCCGATGATGAAGAACTAAAAATCATGGAATTTATGAGAGGTTTAATAATTTAAACCTACTATTATTATTTTTTTTTATGAGGTGATTTATAATGTTAAGAAACCAATTATTACAAACAATCGAAAGAGAAGGTTGGAACGATGAAATAATCTGTTACTTTAACGAGGACAATATAATTGAAACCGGCAACGGTGCAGCACTACAATACATCCTCCAAGTTACTAATGAAAATATACTTGATGATGTTATTGATGTTTTAACCTGTGAGTTTAGTATTATTGATGTGGAATGTTTAAACGATACAATGATGTTTATTACAATGGAATAAGTGATTAAAATGAGTTGGAGTAGATTTGATAAATTAAGTAACAATGAGCAGAGAAAAGTGTTAAGGTATGTATTCCTACATACTGGTTTAATGTATACTACAAACACTAAAAAAAGTTACGAAGCATTGAAATCTGAATACCATAGTTTTAAATCTGTTAAAGCATGGGTTAATGAAGCAATGGAGGAAGTATTATGAGTTTTAGTTTTGCAGAGGTGGGAGTAGACCTTCCACCTTTAACTGTTGTTGAAAAAGAAACCAACCCATTAAACTTAAAATGTGTTTGCAAATTCAGACACCATGAAACCGGTTGGGAATGGTATATCATAGCCGGAAGTAAAACCTTGAAAGGTGATATGATGTTATATTGTTTTGTTAAAGGTTTGGAAGATGAATTGGGTACTGCTTTATTATCCGAATTATTAGGTGTTGGTGTTATGTTTTGTCCGACATTTACTCCTTGTCGAGTTGCTGATTTAATTTAATGTTCACCTTTGTTTAAACCACCATTCAACCATTCACCATTTAATAATTTTTAACCCTATTTTTATTTTAATTAAACCATCTTATTTTATTGACATATTTTAACCAATTATTATATATTTAACACTTAAAAAAAATCATTGTTTTTATAAAAGTATAGAATGAAGGAGGAAGGAAAAAAAAATAAAACTCGAACTTCTACAAAAAAAAGAAAATAAAGCATCATATATATTCACCTATAAAAAATAAACTTTGACATTTAAACCTCAATTATATTATCCTTCCTCCCCAAAATAAAATTTTTAAACCAAACAATTAATTTTTTCTTTTGATTAATATGCAAATCCAAACACCCACAAAAACCAATAATATTCACTTCATAAACAAAGCCGAAAAAGAACGATTACTAAACGGTCAAGACACCATAAAAAATGATGATAAAAATCGTGGAACACACTTAAAACCGTACATACCCGTCGCAGTATGTGATAACTTAATCTATCAAACCGTATTATTACAATCTGCAATCGATACATTAGCAGAAGATATGGTGTTAAATGATTTAACAATAACTGGTAATGAGGCTGATGAGGTTAAAAATAATACTGTTAAGGATTTTTGGTTGAATAATCAAGATGAATTATTAAAACAAGTAACCGATTATTTAAGTTATGGTTTTGGTGCAAGTGAAGTTATAAGGAAAAAAGATGGGGAATTAGGAATAGCACAAATACAAGCCGACACATTATACATAAAAAAAGAAACAATTAATGATTACAGCACTGGTGAGTCAAAAGTTGTATATTATGCAGTGCAGCAAATAGCTGGTGTTGATACTGTAAAAATGAGATTACTTGACAGGTTAGATGAATATCCAGCCACTGATGAAGAGTTACATATCTGTTTTTGGTTAGGTGGAGGTAGAAAATCCTCATTCTTTGATTACCCATGCTGGTTAGCATCATTCAACCATGTAAGTGCGAGTGTATCATTAGATATTTTAGATGCCGATAAATTAGCAAATGGAAACTTAATATCTGGTATTTTAACAATTATCAGACCACCAGCACCAATCAACTTAAACCCAAACAGTGATGGTGTAACTAATGTACCTATCGAGGATACATTAGAAGAAAAAATGGAAGAAAAAGGCAGTGGATTATTCACATTAGAATTAACCACATTAAATCCGGACATACCATTAAATGTTGAATATATACAAATATCCGAGTCTAATTATGATTATTTGAAAGAAATGGCGAGTAAAGCCGACCAAAAAATATTGGCTTGTCTTAAAATTCCAAAAGCAAGATTATTGATTGATGATACTACCGAGTCAATGAATAGTAACAAAACTAATACTTTATATAAGATTTATAGTAACGAATTAAATAAACGGCAAAGACCTTTGGAGAATTTAATTCGTGTTTTTAATACTGTTATTTTTGATGTGACTGGTAAGGTTGAGATTGTTACACCTGTTTTTGTTGATGATAAGGAAACCGAAGCCAACATAAATACTACATTATTCGATAAAGGATTAATCACTTTAGGTCAAGCAATCCGTAAAATATTAAGTTTATATCCGGAATACGAAGAGTATTTGGATATTCCATTAGATTTCAACAATCCAATATATAATGAAAGATACTATAATGGAAAACCATTAGGATTAACCGAAGACTTAAACAACCCAGTACAACAAGTTGGTGACTTGATTGACTATACACAAATCAATAACTTACTTCAACAACAAAGCCAAAATAGATAAAGCATACCATCAAAGAACCGCACATAAAATCCAATTATACAATAACAATCTTGTTGATAAATTTGTAACTGATTTTAATGATGCTGGTGTATCAAGTAAACCTCCAAAGAGTATGGTGATGGCAGAATTAGCAATATTAAACCAACCGGAAGTTTATAAAAATTATAACCGGATAATTAATAGTAAATACACCAGTAATGATAATTTAAATAACATGCTAATAAAAAATAAGGCACAGAAAGATTTGGATAATGTTGTTAAAGGTGAATTAGACCGTATAAGTAAAAACTTGGATTATGTTGAACAAGTAATGAAAAAATATGAAGTGCCGACAAAAGCATATAATGAATTATTAAATAAGCAAAAGGCTAAAAGTGTTGCTAACCGACAGCAGATTTTAAAAGAGGTTGCGATTAAAAGTAATGATTTATTGGTTAGTGAGGGTTTGAATATTCCTTCAAATGTTTTTAGTTATAGGGATTTGGAAACCACTGCACAATCCCTATTAAGACAATCTCAAATGACTGCTGGTTATGAGGAGAAACAAGCAATAAATGAAAATTACTTAAACGAGGGTAAAAATGAAATCTATACTCATAAACAATGGATACATACTCATGGTGGTAAAACAACAAGGCATATGAGTAATCATATGCAGAAAGTAAGATTTGATGAACCTTTTATTGTTGTTAATGATACTACATTAGATATTGATGAAATGATGTATCCTTGCGACCCTGCTGGAAGTTATAGTAATGCTTGGATTTGTTATTGTGAGGTGGATTATCTTATTGGTGAAGATGACCCATATAGTCAAACTTTGGATTATTTGAATGGTAGTATTGATATTGCAAATCCTAATTTATTTAGTGATGCTCCGAAAGTAACATTCATGCCAAATATTAAAGGTTTATTTGAAGAAAGTAAACCTATTGGAGAACCTATTAATATTAACCAATCAACAATAGGTAATGAAATATCAACAATAGGTGAAGGAAGATATGTCGTTGAACCGGAAGCTTTACAAATAACTCCGGAAGGAAATTATGAATTTAAAGGAATTGAAATAAAACAATTTGATGAATATGGTAGTGCAGTATTAACCAAAGAACAAATTAAAAATCATAATGACCAATTCTTTGAAAGATATAACGATAAACCAAGTGCTGTTAAAATTGGGGAAAATACTCTTGAAAAAAATGTTATTGAAGAATTTAACCGTTTTGCAGATGAAACAAGACATAATGATTATGAAAGTGTAATGTTTTGTGATAAAAATGGAAATGTAATATTAGAAAAAACTGATTTTAAAGAAAGTACAGTATCTTGGAGTAATAAATTATTAAATGAGTATATGGAAGAAAATCATATACTTGGAGATTTAGACCATACTCATAACCATCCAACAAGACCTACGGACAGTCCAATTTATGAATTTCCAACAATGTTTAGTCTTGCAGATGTAAGTCATATGTTTGATATTACTAAATTAAAAATAAATGGAGAAGAGGTAACAGTTACACCTCATAAATCTGTTAGTGTTGAATACTGTAATGGTATGAGAATGACTCTTGAAAGAATTGAGGGAAATGGTTTATCAAATCCTGTTTTAGATGATTTTATGGATAGTGGTTATACTATTGCGGAATATCGTTTAAATAGGGATAATGTTAAAAATTTTACTGGTATGACTGAATTAAAAATGGAATTTAATGAAGCTTATAATGAATTGACTGCTGCTTATTTTGATTTCTTAAAAAAAGGTGAAAGAAAGGTTGAGGAGCATATAATGGATTATATGGATGAAAAAATTGAAAGTGGTGCATATAATCCAGAAACTGCAACTGGTGAACAATTCCGAGCATTTCAAGAAGAACTTAAAAGAGAGGAGCAAAGGTTCGCAAAAGAATTAGCAAGAGATGAGAATAATAGTTTTAATCAAGAAGTTAAATTTCAAAAAGAAATGTTTAAGGAGTTAGGTTTTAATTTGAGTTTGGAGTGGTTATATTGAGTAGAAAAAATTTAAAGTGGGTTGAGGATAAGGATATTATTGATTTTGATAAAAAAATTACGAAAGAACATAATAAAAATTGGGCTGTTATGCTTAAAAAAATTAAACCTCGTTGAATTTTATAGGTTTAATATATATTTATTATTTTTTATTCTCACCTTTAATGGTGAGGTTGTATTAAAAGAAAGTATTGCCTCCTTTAAATTACCGACCACCTTCAAAGGTGGTCATTTAAATTAATCTAATTTTAATTATAATCATATGGTTGAATTTATTGTCACAGATAAATCTAACCTCCAAAAAAAAATAAAATTGTATTTTTGAAGTGTATAAAGATGACTGAATTATATGTAACTGGTGTTGTCATAGCAAATGGCATACCGGACTCTGATGGTGATATACTCAATAAAAAAGAGATTAAACAAATATTCACCAAATATACAGTACAACAAACCGACACCCAACATAACTACATAAGAAATGAGGGTGTTGATGTATTAGAGAACTGGATAACAGAAACACCAACAGTAATCGGTGGAAAATCTGTTCCAGCTGGTTCATGGCTATGCACAACAAAAGTAACCAATGAAGATTTATGCAATTTATTATTAGAGCAAAAAGTAAACAGTTATAGTCTTGGAAGCACACCAAAATCAGCAATATTACCTGTTATAAATAAAGGTATGACTTATAGTGAAGTTGCTGATGTTGAAGAAATCCAACCATTATTTATTTCATTCGTAAATAAAGGTGCGAACGGTTATACTTTCGAGGTTATGAGTTACGATTGTTTTATTAATAAAAATGATAAAAACCAAGAGGAAGATAAAATGACTGAAAATAAAGTTGATATTCCAATTGAAGATGAAAAAATTTCAATCGGTGCAATACAAAAACTTCGTGATGTTTTTGGTATTAACAAATCCGATGACACCCTTGATGCTGTTGAACCACAGCAAGAAGTGAAAATTGAAACTGAACCAAGTTTTGATAAAGATGAGTTAATGGCTGAAATCGACACTAAAATTAGTGAAGGTGTTGCAAAAGGCATTAAAGCATATAAAGAGGAAGAAGCTAAATTAAAAGCCGAAACCCAAAACGAAGAAGAAGAACCGGAAGAAAAAGAAGAAGAAGTGGAAGAGGTAAAAGTTGATGATGACCATAAAATCAACAAAGAAGATAAATCCACTGTAAAAACCGAAGAAGTAACCGTACCGGAAACCAACACCAATTTCTATAAAATGAGTGGTAGAGATAGTTTCGGTTGTAAAATAAGAAAATAAAATTTTAATATTGTTCGTGAGTTGATAATAATGCAAGTAATTAACAAAGATACCATTAGGAATAATGATGATTTCATTTTAAAATGGGCAAACGATGTAGCAAAACAAAATGGAGCATATAATCCATCATGGAAAAACCCAAGTGAAGCAGACTCCTTTTTAGTTAATATTGAAAACCAAACTTCCATAATCAACGAATGCCGTATGATTGTAATGGATAGTATGCAATACGATATTTCCTATTTAAGAGTCCGTGCAAGATTACAATATATGGGTAAAAGAACCGGTGGAAATGCTGGAAAACAATTAACCAGTGATTACACTACTGATATTAGCGAAGCAGTACCGGAATTTAGTAAAAACAGTTTAGTCGCTGTTCCATTCAGCTGTTTCACCTACACTCCAAAAACTTTCTTATTACAAAACATTGAGAAAGCAAACTTTTTACCATTAATGGAACAATTATTAGCTGAAAGAGCAGGATACAGTGCTGAACAAATTGGTATGTATGGTGTTAAAGAAGCATCACCAACCAGCCAAGATGGTTTAGAATATTTGGATGGTATTTTCCAACAAGCAACTGATGTGCATACTACTTATGAAACTGCTGTTAGTGGTGGAACTGCAAGTCCACAAGACCCACAAGGTTATTACACTGATATTAATACTAATGCTCCTTTAATTCCTCAATTAAAGAAAATGTTAACTCAATTCAGTATTCAGAAAGGTAATCGTTCAGCAGCTAAATTCTATGTATCCAACCTTATTTATGGTTTACTTGTTGAAGAAGCAGATGCAAGACAAACCCAAGCCGGAGATACATTATTCTTCAATGGTGGTGAACTCCGTATTTGGAATACAAGAATACAAGTTGCAGACTTCCTTGATGACCCACAAGGTGACTGGGGCGAACAAATATTGTTAGCAGACCCAGACTCTATTGTATTTGGTTTCTTGGATGAAATCACAAGTGAAAACAGTTACGAACACAGTATGAAATCCTACTTATCAAGTGTAGATGTATTCTTTGATGTTCTTATTTTATGGAACAAAGATGTATTAGCTGCAAAAGTTGTTTCAACTCCCATTGGTGACTGAAGGTAACATAACCGTTAATGTTACCGATGGAACTGATGCTTTAAGTGGTGTTAGTTTAAGTTTAGATGATGATGACTCTTCCACAGCAACAACAGATAGTGATGGTGAAGCAACTTTTGAAGATATTCCAAATGGAACATACACTTTAACTGCTGAAAAATCTGGTTATGCTACCGTTACTAAATCAGTAACCGTTGCTGGTGCTGACATTACTGTTGATATTGAAATGACAGCAACAAGAAGTGTTTCATTTACTATTAATGATGGAACTGATGGAATACAGAATGCAGAAGTTGTAATTGATGGTGATACTGCTGGTAAGAAAACAACTGGAAGTAGTGGAGGTTGCACAGCAACATTAACCGATGGAGAGCATGAAGTAGTAGTTACTGCTGATGGTTATACAAGTAAAACCGAAACTATAACAGTTGATAGTACACATTCCAGTTTTACTATTAGTTTAACAGCTGTATAAAGTGGACGATTTCCACTTTAATATTTTTTTAAAGGTGGTGTCCACAAATGGAAGATGAAAGAATAATCAAAGAAATATTATACAACTTGGATGGTTGGGTTTTAGAAGATAAAATAGATAATGAAAAATTAAACGATATGGAGTTTAATAAATCAATAACCAGTGAGGAAGTTTTACATTTCTTCAATACTGCTTATAATTATGCTTTATCATATACAAGATTAACCAGTTTACCAACAGTTACTAAAAGGGTTGATGATGAGGATATTGAAGAAATATCTCCTCAAACATTAACTGCATTAAGTTTATGGGCTGCTGGTTTAATCTACCGTAAGTATAATATCCGAAGTAATGACCAAATAGATGAGTCAAATACAATTGGTTATGGTGATAGTTTAATCATTCAAGCAAAGGAAATGTTGAAAGGTTTCAAATCTTATAATTTCACTGCATATTAAATAGGTTTGATTTTAAATGGGTGCTTGGGAAGAACTGGATACTGAAATTAGTGTTGATGTTGATACCAGTGATTTGAAGAAAATATTAAGTTTTGATGATGTTTTTGAACCAGTTAAGGAAACAGCGGAAAAACTAATTACTAATATTCATGATGGGTGCAAAGAAGCCGTTGAAGATATATCCAGTAGGGATAAAAGTTTTCAAGAACAAATAATAGCTTCACAATGTAAAAACCCTTCCGGAATGTTAGCTTCAAGTATTCAAAAAGAGGAAATAAATGGTGGTTATGGTTTTATTGTTGGAACTATAATCAATCATATTTATCCTATGGCTTTGGAATTTGGGAGAAAACCATTAGTACCAGTTAGAGCAAAGGCATTGGCTTTTTATGCTGATAGTGGTGAGTTAATATTCCGTAAAAGTGTTGGTGCTGCACCTCCAAGACCTTTTGTTGAACCTGCTTATGAAAAAACCGAGATGATTGCAGAGGAAATATTATTAAGAAAAATTGAAATTGCAAAACAAAGAATGTGATATGAATGTTATCTACTGATAAAACAATTTTAAGGTTATTGCAAGAAGAAAAAAGAGATGGAAACCTTTTATTAAGACATTTCCATATCCAACATCCAAATAAAAGAGTTGCCGAAGAGTCCAATAGTATTTTTATTGCCTGTGTAAGCAGTGAAAATCAACAAGACGGATTTGATTTCAGTAGTTTTCGTGACCTCGTTGAAATACTAATTGTTACAAAACAAAAAGATTACAGTAAAGCAATTAAAATCATAAAAACCGTTAGTTATGAGATATGTCGTATAATAATGAATAATCGTAACCGTTTTGTTAACAAACCAATCATAAGGAATGTTAATCCGGAATTTAACAATGATTTCGTGTTAACAAGAGGACATATAATGATTGAGGCTGTAACTGAACCAGTGGACTTTGAAATAACTGATGAAATGTATAATATTTGTGATTTAATCTTAAATGAAGATGTGATTATTGATGACTAAAAAAAAAGAGGAAGAAAACACAGCATATGATTTAAATGCTGGTTTAAAAGAACTTAATAAACCGGACTGGGTTATAAAAGCATTCATCAAAGTAATTGATTTAAGTAATGTTAAAACCCAAACCGGTTTAGAAAAAGAGTTTAAAAAATTCATGGAGATGAAATAAAATGACTGCCGAAGTGCCAAGCATTCATGTTTATACAAGGAAAAATCGTGTTAATACAAGACCGGGAATGGCTGGTAAAGTTGCTATAATTGGTGCATTTAATAGTGTTGATACTGATGTTAAAGTTTTCAATGGTATTGATGAATGTCAAACTACATGGGGAACAGATAAAACTTTCAATGGTGTTGACTGTGCTGAATTATTATTTAAAGGTGGTGCATCAAGTCTTGTTGCTGTTAATATTACAACTCAATCCGGTAGTACAAAAGAAAAAACATTAACAACTGAAAAATTAACTGCTGCTTTAACCAAGATTAAAGGTGAGGATTGGGATATTTTATTTGTTGCAGAAAATATGACTGCTACATTTATGGGTTTAATTACTACTTATCTTGATGCTGTATTTGAAATGAAATTACCGGCTGGTTTTACTGGTGCTTTAAATGAGCAGACATCAGCTGCTAATATTACATTGGCTGCTGGTGCTGGTGAGCATTGTTACGGTTTAATTGCACAACCGTTAATTGTTGATGGTACTACTTTAACTGTTTTAGAGTCTATTGCTTTTTATACTGGTGTTATTGCTGGTATGAATGTTGGTAATACTATGACTATGAAAACTGTACCGGATGTTACTGGTTTGACTGATGAGTTAAGTTTTGAAACTGGTGGTGTTGGTAAAGCATATGTTGAGGCTGGTATTACTACTTTTAAATGTGCTAATCGTAATACTGGTAGGTTTGTTGTTGTTAATTCCGAGCAACCTAATGGATATGATTTGTATATTAATCGTGTTCGTGATTTTGTTATTAAGGAAATGGCTTTACATGACTTTTTAGGTGAAAGGAATAGACAAGCAACTTTATCCGAAATTGAGCATGTGTTATCAAGTGTTAAAGATAGATGTGTTACTGATTTGGATTTATTGCAAGATATTCAGTATAGGGTTGTTAAAAAGAATGCTAACTGTGTTGATATTTATATTGATAGTTTAACCTTTGCTGGTATTATTACAAGAATTGATGTTTATGTAACAATTGAGGTGTTATAGATGGTTGATGATAAACAAGTTATTTTTGGTAATCCGGAAACTACAAGTGTCATATCTATGATGTATGGTACTGGTGTTAAAGGTTCACCGGAAACATCAGAGTCTACTACTGATACTTTTACTGGTGCTGTTGTTCAAGGTACTAAAAAGGTTTCTTATACTTTGGAAATTGATAAACTTCGTTTTGAAGGTATGGAACAACATAGGTTATTATCTGAAAAAATTGAAAGTATGATGGAAGATGGTGAGAATATTACTGTTATTGATACTATTTATCCGAAAGGTAAAAATCCTTATCAAGTTATTGATTTGTATACTAATTGTATTACTAATGGTAATGATTATGAGATGAAACCTACTGAGAATACTGTTGAGAATTTGAAGTTTAAAGCCACCTCTCGTAAAAGGGATTGGAAGGAGTTGCCTTCTAATTGGGCTGAAATTAAGGATGAGGAGGAACAATCTTAAATATTGTTCTTCTCTTTTTTTTATTGAATTTTTATTCTTATAATATTTTGGTATATATTTAATCATACTTTTTATATGAATTATATTAATTGATTAATTAAAATGAAATAATGGTTTATTAAAATTATACTTTTATCTTATTCTTTAATAATTTTAATACAATAATCTAATTTAAATGGAGGAAGCATAACATGGAAAACATAGAAGAATTAAAAGAAATCGAAATAGAAAAACTAACCGATGAAGTAAGCGACATTGCAGAAATAGAAAAACTAATCCTCGATGGAGCAAACACAAAAATCCCATACAGCATAAACTATCCAATCTACGATGTAGAAAACAAACAAATATCATTCAAACAAATGTCAATAAAACTACAACCAGTAAACAGTGCAGATTGGAATAATGCAATGGCAAACTTCAAAGACAATAACAGAGCAATAAAAATAGTTGGAAAAAGTTTATACACAAAAGATGAACAACAATTCCCAATGAAACTAATACAAAAAATGCCAAGTGGAGTAATAACCACATTATACAAAGAAATAGCAAAAATATCCGGTGTTGAATTAAACAGTGAAGAAGATAAAGAATTAATCAAAGATTTAATGGGGTTTTAGATTTAAAAGAGGGTGAGTTAAACCAAATCACCCTACTTCATTTAAACAGTAATTACAATATAAACAATGGTGATTTAAGTACAATGACACCTTTACAACGAAAAGCTGTTCTTTGCATAAATTCTATCATATGGGAGTTTAAATTGGAAAATAAACCTTTTGTAACAATATAATGGAGGTTTAAATGGCTGATAAAGAAATAACAATAAAAGTTTCAACCGAAACAGAAACCGACCAATTAGATGATTTAAAATCAGTATTAGAAAGTATGCAAAACACTAATATTGAAATAGAATTAGAAGCAGACAGCACACCAATTGATGAAGCACAAGAAAGCATAGACCAAACAACCGAAAGTGCAACTGAACTATCAAGTGAAATGGAAAATGCTGGAACAAGCACCGACAACCTTGCAACAAGCATGACCGGAGTTGACAGCAGCAACATACAACAAGCAAGTAGTGATGCCGATAACTTAACCAGTAGTGCTGACACAGCAACCCAAAGCATAGATGACTTATCAAATAGTATGGGTTTAGTTGAAGGTGTAATGTTAATGGATGCTGCAAATCAAATAGGTGCATTAGGTGACCAAGCAGAAAGCATGGCACAGGATATGAACACTGCAAGTATTAGTGTAGGTCAGTTAGCAACACAAACTGGAATAGCAGAACCTCAAATGGTATCTTTAATTAATCATATATCAAATGCAACATTCCCAAATGATGAGGCTATGATGTATGTTAAAAGTTTAGACCAAATAGGAGTTTCAGCAGATAATCTCGGACAATCCGCAACTGATTTAGATAAAATTAATGATGCTTTTGGTTTAGGTGCATCAACTGTTAATAGTTTAGGTCAAGAATTATCTGTGCTTGGTGTAGATATGAATAATGTTTCATCAAGTTTTAATGCTTTGGCTTATGCAAATGCTAATACTGTTGGTGGAATGGAAAACTTTTATACTTTCCTCCGTAAATATGATAGTCAGTTTAAAGAATTAGGTTTTAATGTAGACCAAGCAGCAGTAATTATTGCTGGTGCAACACATAAATTCGGTGGAGGAAGAGCAGCATTAACCGGTTTAAATCAAGCATTAAAAGACTCCAATGGTGATACAAGAGCATTGGAACAAGCATTAGGATTACAAGCCGGAGCATTAGAAAATGCAAGTAGTTTAACCGGTGAATATGAGGGTCAGTTACAAGCATTAGCCGATGAAGAGGCTGAACATAAAACATGGTTAGACCAGTTAGGTGCAGCATGGGAAGATTTAAGTTTAAGTTTAGCACCAGTATTATCACCATTAGGTAGTTTTATTGGTTTAATCGGACAAGTAGGTCAAACAAGTCTTGCTATAAACAGTATTCTTCAATTAGCCGAAACATTTGGTTTATTGGATACTTCAACAATTGCTGCTAAATTCAGTGGTTTGAAAAGTAGAATTATTGATGTTGCTTCATCAATGAAAACAACAATGGCTAATGCGGTTAATAGTATAAAAACGAGTTTATTGGGTTTAAAAACATCGATAATGAATGTTGCTTCAACGATAAAAACAACATTGGTGAATGCTCTTAAAAGTATGGCAACTTATATACAATCAACCGTGATACCGGCAGTTAAAAATGCTATTCTTGCAATGAAAGAATTGGCATTAAATGTGTTAAAAGCTGGTTATAATGCTTTGAAAACTGTTGTTATGTGGGTTGCACAGAAATTAGCATTAATCGCATCAACAATTGCAGAATATGGTTTAGCTGCGGCACAAGCAATATTAAATGCAGTTATGAGTGCTAATCCTATAATGATTGTTGTATTAGCAATTGCAGCATTAGTTGCTGCTTTGATTTGGGCTTATAATAATGTTGATTGGTTCAGAGAAATGGTGGATAATCTTTGGCAGAATATTCAAGGTTTTGCTGGTTGGATATCCGGTGTTTTTATGGGAGCAATACAAGGTTTAGGTGATGCTTTTAATAATGCTGGTCAAATCATACAATCAAGTATTCAAGGAGCAGTGGACTTTGTAATGGGAGTATTACAAGGTTTATGGACTTATATTACTACTTTGGGTGGTTTAATACCTGAAAATGTAAGTATTACTGGTAATAGTATTGTTGATACTGTTTTGAAAGTAATGGCATTTCTTTTGACTTTGCCTATGCAGATTGGAATGATATTCATTAATATTATTGCACAGGCATTAGGTTTCGGTGAGAATTTCAGTCAAAAAATGTTCCAATCAGCATTTCAAGGTGGAGCTAATTTTATTAACACTTTAACCAGTTTACCAAGTCGGTTATGGACTATTTTAAGTCAAGCGATTAGTAATGCTATTAACTTTGCTTCACAGATTGGTTCAACATTACGGAATGCTGCTAATAATGCGGTTACTAATTTTACTAATGGTATTCGTAATCTTGGTAATGGTTTTGCTGATGAGTTAAGGGGCATTATTGACCGTGCTACTAATTTTGTTGGTGAAATTGGAAGTATTTTATGGGAGGCTGGTGCTAATGCTGTTCAGAATTTCTTGAATGGTTTGCAAAGGCACAGTCCGGGTAAGATGCAGAGGGAGTTTCGTGCTGAATTGGTTGAGATGACTGATTTTGTTCCTTCCCAGTCAGATAAGTTAAGCCGTAATATTAATAGAATGTCATCTAATATGGTTAGTAGTTTTGATGGTTTTGATTTTAATAAAGGTGAGGTTGTGTTTAGTAATGGTGATGTTGGAAATAACAATTTATCTAATATTACTGATATATTAAACGAGTTAATTCCTTTGTTGATTAGTGCAACACCAACTATTAATGTTTATGGTGATGTTGACTCTGATGACCGTATGAACCAAATTGTTGAGGTTGTTCGTAAAGAATTGAATTGGAATAATCGGACTGCTGGAAGAGATGTATAAAAAATTTGAGGAGTGATTATTTTTGGAGGAATTTTTTAGTATTTGCCCTCGTGATAAGAAGTATTTGGATTATAATCTTCCAAATATTCCTTTAACGATTGTTCGTAATGGTATTGATACAACACCAGACTTTAAAACATCAGTTAATAAATTAAATGATGGTAATCGTGATTTTGTTCGTAATAGTGGTACTGGTGATAGTTTTAAAGTAACTGTGATAATTCATAAAAACGAAAAAGTATATTATTCAAGAACGGTTAAAAAACAAGAAGAACAAAGGGAATTGGAGTTTATACCGGATGTTACTGAAACCACTTTTGAAGATGAAGCTGGAAACACTTTAACATTAGAAACTTTGGGTTATGGTGGAACATTAATTGCTAATGTTCTTGACCCAATAACCGTAATGGTTGAAGAAAAAAAAGATGCAACAGTAACATTCATGTTAGATTATTTCATGCGGAATGCCACACCTTTGTATGTTATATCTGATGTTATTGGTGTTAATAAAAACGATTTGTATTTAATAACTGATAATAAATCAAGAAAACAAGAATACAAAAACTATACCGTTTGGGATTTAACATTCACTAAATATGTAGAAGTTACATATAGTGGTTTCAAAACTTCAAGTGTTGGTGTTGATAAAGCAATTAAAAAATATAAAGACAGTAAAAAGAAAAAAGTATCACACCGAACCACAGTAAGACAAAAATTAGCAAAATGTGACTGGCAAAAAACCTTGATTTACCGGAGCAAAAAGAAAGTTTTCAGTTGTGTGAAATACTTACAAAGAGAATTGAAATATGAGGGTTGTTATAAACCAAAAACATTATCCGGTTGGTATGGTGTTAACACAAGAAAAGCAATTAAAGCATATCAAACAAAACATAAAAAGGATTATGGTTTAAAAGTAACTGGAAAAATGAACCAACAAACCTTTAATGCTTTAATTGGTAAACCAAACCAAGTAGGAGCAACAAAACAAACAAAACAAACTGCTAAAAAAGAATTACCAGCAAAAACTAAAAGTGGTGTTGTGAATGTTAATGTAACTGGTTTAAACAGTGCATACTCCACCATAAAAGTTTCAGATGCTAAACTAACCACTACTGTTAAAAAGAAAACTGTTAAAACAAAAACTAATATTCCAAAAGCAACAGTTAAAGTAAAAAATACATCATCAGCAAATAAAAATGTTAAACTACCGAAAGGAACGAAGGCTGTTAATGCTTCAACTGCTGCAAAATCTAATAAAAAGGGTACTGCTAAACGAACCTCAACAAAAACAGTTAAAAAGAAATAAATGAGTGGTGATGTGGTTTGGGTATAGTAAACATTAATGACATAGGAAAAATTTATATTAGAAGATGGGATGATGCAAGTATATATAATAGATATATTACATTTCAAAAGGATGACCTTGAAACTTATTATACTAAATATAGTATTAAAGAAACTGATTTTCGTGTTAAAACTGCCTCATTCACTACACCAGATTATTATGATTTAACTACTGGTCAATTTGCTGTTTTGATTAAATCTAAATATCATGAAAACTTTGCCGGTGTTATTCTTGATGTTGAATATGATGAGGATAAAAGGTTGTATACTTATCAATGTCAAGATTTCAACAGATTATATATGTTATTAGAGGAAGCATATCTTGCTGGTGATATTCCTTTATATAATTTTATCAGACACTTAATAGCAAGAGCGGATTTAGATTTTAATCCAAGTAAAAAAGATATTAATAAGGTTAAACATGTAATCTCTGGTTTAAAACCAATCGGTTTGTATGAACAATCATTATGGAAGGGTAATATTTATAAAGGCAATCCAATGACAAACAAACCTAAACTGGTTATTAAAGGCAAACCTATTCATGAATTAATTAGACAAATGGTTTTCAGTAGGTTAGGATATTTTGATGTTTGGTATAATGATAGAGCTATTATGCAAATTCAACCTATTAGTAAATATGATTGGGAGAATACTGGTTTGCATTTGGTTGATACGGATATTGCTGCTCGTAAATATAAATTCAGTACAACAAATGCTATATCTCGTGTAAAACTTATTAATTCTGAAAAAGATGTAACAGAAGGAGGGTTTGGTGCTGAAGATTTAATTAATTTAGATTTAACTGCATTTTTTGGTGAAATTTCAGCAAGTGTTAGTAAAAGCAATAAGTCAAGTGCGACTAAAACTAAAACTAATGCTGTCACTAATAATAATAATGTTAATAATGTTGGAACACCCGGAACAAACCCATTCAACAATAAACCCAAAAGGATTATTGTTTCTGCGGATAACGGAAGTGATAGTTTCAGAACCAGCATAATCAACCTATTAAAAAAAGATGGGTGGAGTGTTACTGACCTTGGTACTGGCTCTGACCAACATTCAAGGTCATATGATATATTAGATAGTAAATATGCCGTAAACTTGACTATTTATAACGGTATGTGTGCTGGAACAATCAAAGAATGCTATGACGGTTGGTTGAAAGGTAAACATGAAAAATACGGTGTAGCATTAGTAATGATGTGGGATACTCATAGTTGGACTAGTAAAAAAGGTAAAAACAATCCGAAAGGGGATTGGTATCATCGTGATGGTGATATGAGTGATTTTTATCTTGCAGAAGCATGGGATTGGGGTAATGGTGGTAATCCTACTATTCCTGATGTTGCAGCTTATTTTAAAAAGTATAAGGTACTTTATTGTTGTGGAACTACACCGGCTGCTGCTTATAAGCAGTTTTGTGCTGGTGGATATGCAAAAATGAAAGGATTGTATTAGTTATGGCGAGTAAAAATGATAATGCTGCTTATAAGGCAGAGGCTTTGGAGAAGTTAACGGAACATAATCGTGATTTTCTTAAATTAGATATTACATTGCCGTTAGGGAATAAGGCTTTGAAGAAGGTGCATACTAATCAGTATTTGTTCACTGAATTAAGTAAAAATTTTAGTTTGGCTAATTGGGGTATAATTGCAAAGGCTTTGAATGCTAAAAGTAACAGGTATAGTGGTTATGTTGAAAATCGTTGGTATATTGAGTCTAATACTATTACTGTTGATTTGGAGTCGAATAAAGCAGAAATGAAGTTGGGTGTTAATGCTTTTCCTTCCAGTTATGAGAATTATTTGAAGGCTAATAAGGAGTATCAAGATGCCTTTAAAGATGATGGAAGTAACAATAATAATAATAATAATAATAATAATGGTAATAAGAACACTACTAATGCTGTTGTTAATGGGGATAATAACACTGTTAAAGATGGTTGGTGGGGTAAATGGGTTACTGAAATGGTTCGTAAAAATGTTGGTACAGAAACAGATGTTTTAAAGAAATGTAAAATCATGTGTGATGTATTTAAAAAACATGCTATTTACGAAGGATATGGTGATATGCCAAAAACCGGAGGGAGTGTTAATAATTTAGAACCTGTTTGGAATGCAAATAAACATTTAAATTGCGGTGATGGTGCAAATTTTTTATCTGCTTTTATGAGTTGTTGTGGAGCAACCACCAGTATTTTATTAACTTATGACTATGCACATTATATAGTTAGGGTTAGAATTGATGGTAAAGATTACTGGTGTGACCAAGCTGGTGCGGAAGGTGCTCATGATACTCGTGGTTGGAATGAAACATGGCATGGTTATCGTAGTGGATATGATAAAGGGAGGTATGTCTAAATATGAATGAGAATGTTTTATATGAGTGTGGTGTTGATTTTAACGGTGCATTGAACTTTACTGATGGTGATATAGTATTAACCAGTTATTCAGATAATCTTGTTCAAGCAGTTATTAATCGGTTGAATACACAGGTTGATGAATTAGATATGTTGTACGAGTCTGGTTATGGTAGTGTTTTAACTGGTTTTCTTGGTTGGAAAGCAACACAGAACACATTAGATTATGTTAAAGCGGAAGTTAATTATGTTTTAAGTCAAGAACCACGATTAGAACGATATAATGTAGGTGTTTCTTATGAGGGTAATGGTGCGATTAAATTGGAATTAACTTTATATCCGAATGAATATGTTGGAATTGATGTTAATCTTGTTTTAAGTGCCGATGGTACTGTTGATTTTGAAATACCAAGCAAAGATTTAAACGAGGGTTAATTATGGCTTTGGAAGAAGTAAGTTTTTATAATACAAACGGTGATGAAATATTTTTGTCTAATATTGTTAATCAAATGATTAACTATTATGATTTGAAATTAGAGGTTGGCGAAACACAAGTAACTGATTTTAACGAAGGTTCTGAAATAAGAAACTTGTTAGAAGCCTTTGCAGTTGGAATATATGCATTATTAGAGGAACAACATGAGGCAACAAGAATTGCTTTTATTCATAGCAGTTATGGTAGTTGGTTAGACCGTTTAGGTGAATTACCATTCATCAACCTACCACGAATTGAGGCTGAAAATAGTATTGGTACTGTTACTTTCACATTAGCAACTGCACAGGAAAATGAATTTGTTATACCGGAAGGAACAATTGTAAGATGTAGTAGTAATGATATTGATTTTGTTACTGCTTATGATAGTAGTATTGTTGCTGGTGATTTAAGTGTTGATGTTGCTGTTGAATGTACAATAGATGGAGTGATTGGTAATGTTGGCAGTGGTGAAATTGACACAGTTATTAACGATGAGTTAAATACTGATTTAATTAGTGTTACTAATAATGAAGCATTTACCAATGGTGCGGATTATGAAGATGATGATTTTTACCGTCAACGATTATTAGATAATGTACAACAGGACGGTTTTGGTACTATTGGTTATTATAAAAGATTAGGTGAGGATATTAGTGGTGTGCATGATGTTAAATTAGTTGATGAAATAAATTATACTAAAAAAGTATTGGTGAATGGGGATGTTAAACCTTGTCCGGATGGTACTGTTCTTGATGTTTTAACAGAGTTTAGTAATTTGGATAATATTGTTTTAGGTCATAAATTCATTGCTGGTGCTTGTAGTTGTACTGATTTTAGTTTAACTATTAATGTTAATGTTACACAGGAGTTTACTGATGAACGGTTGGAAACTGCTATTCGTAAATTAGTTGATGGTGGTAATGCCATGTCGGTTAGTTATACTGGTTTGTTTATTGATGAGGTTTTAACAAAGGAACGGATTGAGGAAGTTTTAAATGCTTTCTTGGGTGTTGTTAATGTTACAAGTATTAAAGATGGGAATAATAATGATGTTAGTAGTATTGTTCCGGATACTGATACTGTTTTACGATTGGTGAATTTAACTATTAATCAAACAGTGGTGTGATATAATGTCTGATTTTGTGGATATGTTAACTGAAATGTTACCGATGCATAGTAGTTTGCAAAATAAAGATAATCAGCTTCGTAAGGTGTTGGATTATACGGTTGGGGAGTATATGGATAATCTTGAACAACCTTTTGATATGTTGTTTTTGGATACTGCGACTGGTGGTTGGTTGGATAGTTTTGGTAGGGATTATGGTATATTTCGTAAGCCGGATGAGTCTGATGATGATTATCGTACAAGGATTGTTTATGAGAAGAAGGATAATTTAACTGCTAATTTTTTAACTGATATTTATAATGTTGGTTTGTTTAGTTATCGTAGTGATTTTAATGTTAAATCGAATACTTTGGTTTCTGATAATCCATATGTAACGAAGGATTTTATAGGTATCTGTGATGAGGATACTATTCAAATTTTGGATAGTAAATATGTTATTGATACTGGTGTTACTTGGGTTAATATTGATGGTGAAATTGAATATATACTTGATATTAATGGTGTTAATCTTTTATCGGAGTATTCTAAAATTTATCGTTTAACTGATTTAACTAAATTTTGTAAAGATAATGTTGCAATTGAAAAAGTTAAATTGGATTTACCTAATGCGATTAACTGTTACTGGTTGTTTAATGGTTGTTCTGCTTTATCAATAGTTGAATTGAATGTATCAAATTGTACTGATACAAAGGGAATGTTCAGTTATTGCTCTTCCTTATCTGAAATAGAATTAGATTTACCAAATGTTGTGGATGGTAGAGGAATGTTCGCATATTGTACTGGATTGAAAAATGTAAAATTAAACTTGCCAAATATTGTTCAATATAGTGATATATTTGGTGGTACTGGTAATATTGAAACCATTGATGTTACAATACCTACAAACATAGTAGATGGATTTAAAGCAATGGTTTTTGGTGCAACTCCACATTTAACTCATTTAACTTCTTTTAAAATTAATGGAGAGGAGCAGTTATGAGTGTTAGTGAATGGTTTAGTGATGATGAATTATTATCACAGTTTGCAATGTTTTTCACGGATAGTGAAAGGGAGCATATTGATTTCCAATCATTGTTAGGTCAGATTAAAATGGTTGATGAGGATACTGGTGAGGTTAATATTAAAGGTAGAGTTTTCCGGTTTAGTTTGGAGTTTTGTAATGTGCAGGAGGTTGAAAATTGATAAATTTTTTAACTTTGGAAGATGTTAATACTTGTAAATATGCTAATCAAGGTTTTTATTTACATATTCTTGATTTATCATTATTACCCAATGGTGAGTATAGTGATGTTAAAATAGATTTTTGTACAATCACAAAAACAATAGATGACAGACAAAGATATTTTACTTATAATATCCGAATAGATACTGATAATTTCACAAATATTCTGTATACACGAGATTACAATGGAAATATAAATGAAGTATTTTCAACACCGGATACAAGTATTAATTATTCAGATGGTGTTTTAACGATTGTAACTCATGCTCTTGGTGGTGAGGATATTGCTGAAATTGGTTTGTATATGGGTTTAATTCAAGAAAACACAGTTAAACCATTACAATTTTTGGCAATACCTTCTGTTTTTAATTTGACTTTAAAAGAATTGCAAAATAGGCAAAGAATGGATTATTTAGATATTGAGTCAAATGAAATGAGTGGATATACTTATAATTTGTTGGAAGTTGGTTGGAATAATGATGGGAATAATAATTATGTTTTGGCTAATGTTCTTAAAACTGATTTTCAATTCAATTGTAATCAACAATTAACTTTGGGTAAAGTTAATACTGTAAAATTAGGAGCATTTACTGATTATAAACCGAACGGTGATTTGGTTGGGGGATATACTCCAACAATTAATATTTTCTTTGAAAATAGTGATACATTAATCCCAGTAACATTCGACTCCACTTTAAACGATTATGTTTTCAATATTGATTTAACACAAAAACAAAACGAAGGTAAAATCCGTTTTTATGTTAATATTGATGCTAATGAGGTTATTAATGATAGTTTAACCGAAGTTGTATTGGATTGTAAGTTTGAAACTGTTAATACATTCTCTAAATTGCAAACTTTATTCAATAATGGCGGAATAGGTAGATTAGGAGCGAATATTAGTTTAACCAATGATTTAACAGCAGTTAAAAGTGTTTATTTGATTGGAAACAATAAAACATTAAACATGCAATCTCATAAAATTAAAATACCATCAGATATGACATTAAAAGCCGAAAATACTGTTTTTAATAATGGTAAGAATACAATACAACAAAATACTGGCAGTAATGTTGAATTAACCAATTGCACATTCACTAACTGCACTGGTTTAGGTAGTGTTATTGATTGTCAAGTAACTATTGGAAGTTTAAGTGAAAATGATGATTTCACAACAAGTTTAAGTAGTTGTATTATTAATAATTGTGATACGGCAATATTACATGGTGGTGATTTAACCGTAACTGACTGTACTGTTACTGGTAAAATTGGATTAAAAGAATATCCATATTTCTTATATCAAACTGATGGTGCTGCTGCATTAACAAGTAACCAGTTTAGTTTAACTCATAATGGGATTATTGATTATGATATTGAGTTTAACCCTTGTATTTTTGTTTGTGGTGAAAATGCTTTGGTTAATGGTTTAAATCATAGTGAATGGAGTAAGAATAATGTAATGGATTTCTTGGGTTTGCAGAAAAACCGGAGCAGTATAGATGTTACTTATTATTATAATTTAATTGAAGATTATGTGCATTTAAACAGCAGTCAAGGTTATTGTCATACAGTTTCCGACACCGATTATGTGTTTAAAACTAACATTACGATTAACAGAGGTGAATAGTATGTATTATAGTAATATAAGTAATGAGGAATTACAATATTTCAGCAAACAAACCGTACCCAACTTCACCATAAAACTAACCGATGCATTAACAAGTGGTTTGTTTCATGTTGAAACCATAAAACCAAATGTTCTGTTTAAATTATATCCCTTGTTTTACACTGGTACAATTTATACTAATAGTGATATGGATATAGTATTAGATGATTTAACTATATTATGCACTAAACAAGATAAAGAAACTTATATAACTTGCATAAGCAATCCTGATGAAGATATACAAGATTATCAGAATTACACTACTTTTAAAGCATTAAACAGTAATTTAAATACTAATGAGTTTAACGGATTAGTTAGTTTATATCGTGCAAACATAATCCATGAAGATAATATAACTATTGGTGAAACGGTTACTGGTGAATATGGAAACTATGATTTTGATGTTGAGGGTTGTACTGTTATTGATACTGGTATTGTTATTGATGAAGATACAATAACAGCAGAACCACGAGTCCAGTTAACTGATAATGTTTTTCATTTCAGCACATATACTTTGAATTTAGAAATCATACATTACACTGATACAAAGATAATTGATGATGATACTGATTTTAAAGTGGTTGAAACTTTAAGATTAGAATTACCACCGGAAGAATGGGTTACTATTCCTTTGGCTAATTTAAGTGATGGTTATATTATTAGTTTAGAGGCTAATGTTGAAATTGTACATGATAAACCAGTTATACCAGATATTGTTAAATCAATTAATGTTAATAGTGTTCCGGATATTATCCAATCTGGTGAGAATGCTGAAATTTATGCTACTGGTTTAAATAATGGAGGGTTAGCTGTTGAAGATGGGCATATAATACATTTCTTTGAAAAGATTTCACCAGTTATTGATGTTTCGGCTTCTGCACCTATCATACAAACCAATGAGGATACTGAATTGTATGCAAAGGTTAAAGATGATGATGGTTCGTTAGCAACTGGTGTTAAAGTATACTTCTATGAAAGGGAGGATTAAATAAATGGAATTACATTTTCAAATTGAAAAACAAGAGTTAAAACGAATAGATAAGAATAAACCTGTTGATTTTAGCAGTGAGTATTTGCAATGTCATTTTGATTTCTTATCTGATGATTGGGATGATTTTGGTAAGTTTGCTATATTTAGGGTTAAGGATAAGAATTATCGTGTTGTCATTGTAGAAGGACTTTGTACTGTTCCTTTTGATGCTTTGAAGGGTAATAGGTTTATACTTACTGTGTATGGTGTGAAAGATGATGTTCGGATTACTACAAACTATGTATGGATTCATTTGAAAGATAGTGCTTTTGTAGATGAATATGATGAATCCAGTTACTTTAATCCGGATATGACTGAAGAATTGTTGGATTTGGTGGAAACAAAAGTTGATAAATCGGTTTTCAATGATGCTATTGAAGTTATTAATGGTAATTTCGATGATTTAAATTCTGATATTGAGAGTATTAATACTGATATTAGTAATTTAAATGCAAGTAAAACTGATAAGATAGAGTTTAATGAAACTGTTTCTAATTTAGAAGATGCTATTGATAATTTAGGTAATGTTAAAGTTGATAAATCTGTTTTCAATAATACTGTTTCTGATTTACAAGATAGTATTGATACAAAAACTGATATATCTGTGTTTAATGATACTGTTAGTGATTTGGAGGATAGTATTAATGAATTGGATACTAATAAGACAGTTACTATCACTAAACAAGCAACTGCTGATACGGGTTACTTTTCAACTTATGTGTTAAATCAAGGTGGTACTGCTTTATCACCGAAGATTAATATTCCAAAGGATTATTTGTTGAAATCTGCAAGTATCTTGCAGTGTACTGTTAAAGATGAGCCTATTGAAGGGTTAAATGTTGGTGATTGGTATTTTGACTGGGTGTTGAATACTGATGATGGTACTGGTGAGGAAACTCATTTGTATTTGAATGCTAATGTTTTAACCGATGTTTACGAAGCAGATAATGAAACAATAATCATCACAGATAATGTGATTAGTGTTAAACCTAATGTATTTGCTTTTAAAGTGCATACTCATAGTAAATCTGACATAACTGACTTTACACATACACATAGTAAATCAGATATAACAAATTTTAGTCATACTCATACTAAAAATGAGATAACTGATTTTGCTCATACTCATACGGAATCAGACATTACTGATTTGAGAAATTATGCATTAGAAAGTGAGGTGTATAGTAAATCGGAAGTTGATGAGTTATTACACAATTTAAACAATAGAATACAAGTTAATAGTACAAAGGATGTTATACAAGTAGGTGATACTACTGATATTTATGCTCATACCTTGAAAAATGGTATGCCTTGCATACAGAAGAAGATTCATTTCTTTGAGAAAATCAGCCCAATAATCAGTTTATCTTCATCAGCACAGGTTATTGAAACTGGTGATGATATGGACATATATGCGAAAGTTTATGATGAGGATGGTAGTTTAGCACAGAATATGAAAGTACATTTCTTTAAAGAAGAAGAGGAAGAGTTAATTAATGAAAATATTGAAACAAACAATTTAAATAATGATATGGAGGAAGAATAATATGGCAAATGAATATTATAGATATTTAGGATATGGTGTGACAAATGAAAATGGTGTTGCGAAATTAGACCACGATGCGAATGGTGACCCATTAACACACAGTTATACTGGTGTTGGTGCTGGTGAAATTGATGTTGTTGCATCACTCGACAATCCTGTTAGTAGTGGTAGTATTGTTTCAGGAACATTAAGTGTTTGGGATACATTATTCTATGATGAAATGACACCATATACTGCATCAAAATGGAGCAGTACATTAACACCAACACAAAACGATGATGGAATAACAGTAGCAGAAACAAGTGGAACATCAACTCAATTCAATTCAAATTTTACTGCAATAGAAGATACTATAATCGAATTTGATGTTACTGGAATATCAGTATCAGCAAATAGTGTACGATTTTACTACAAAGGAGCAGACCATTATATCAACAGTTACTTAACAGATAATAATGAACATCACTTTAAATTCGTATGCAGTAATGGAACAGTAACTCCTTATGTGGATAATGTTGAAAAAACAAGTAAATCAACAACAAGTGCAACAGGTTGCAGATTTATCTTGAACAATGCAAGTATCAAATTCAGAAACTTCAAAATATATTCCCTTTAAAAGTGTTATAATACAATAAACACTTTTCTTTTATTTTAGTGGTATGTTCTGAATGGCAAACATACCATGTTACCCCACCATCACCAACCATCACAACCCAAAATTTATTTTTTATACAAAAAAAATAACCCAAAATTAGAGGTGAAAAAACAAAATGACAAACGACCTAAACACAGCAATAGAAAACATAATAAACCACCGACTAAAACAAGAAGAAACAATCCAAGAAATCCTAATCCACAAAATCCACGACAACAGCCATGTAGATGTAAAAACCGTTGAAGGCGAACACATACTAACCTACCTACCATGCATAGCAAACAATTTAAGTGTAGGACATCATGGATTACTAATACCAATCAATAACAACAGGTACTATGTGGTGACAAAATGAAGAAAACAAAATTTAACAATCATGACCAGCACAAAGGCTGTCCATACCGTAAACATTGTGATAAAATAGAAGCATTATGTCCTTATCTTTATCAAAGACCAATTAAAACAAGGAGTTTCGTAAAATGAGTGAATATAACCGAAAAGAAATAATAAACAAAGCAAAAACAATAAAAAACAATGTAAGCAAAACATATAGTTTAGGATTAACTAACCGATGGTGTTATTATATCTGCAAAGCAATCGTTGAACCTAAAACAAATACTTTTAAAGGTGTTAAAATTGATGATTGCAAATATGTTAAAGGTAGCAATATCAGTCGGCAAATCTTTAAATCAAGTTATATGGATATGGCAGAAAGAATTATCCGTTATGTTGAAAGGGAAAACCGTATGCCAACCACAGTAACCTTCACCACAAAAAAAGGCAAAGTTTACCATATTAATATAGATGTATGTACTGATATGTTCAGCAGAATATTAACCTACCATTATAACAATGGAGTATATCCAAGATATGCTAATATAAACAGTAAGTGTTTTGATAAACCAACTGAAACTGGAAATAAAGTATTAGATTGTTGGATTAAAGAAATAGGTTTTAAACCATCTTGCATTGATGATGTTTGCAATTATATTTTAAAAAATTTCACCTATGAGTTTTATTATGATGACCAAAAAAGTAATGAGGAAGTTATTAAATCTCGCAGTGGTAATTGCACAGATTTAAGTCAGATGGTTGTTAATATTGGTGATGCTTTGGATTATGATTGGAAAGCAATTCATACCGAATGTAGACAATCTGGTACTGGTCATATTTATCCTATGTTTCGTAAAGATGGTGGTGATTGGTTTACTCGTGATGTTGCTTGTATTGCTGATGAGGGTAGGTATTGTGTTTGGTGTGATGTTGATAATGGTGGTGGTTATTTGTTGGCTACCAATCCTGCTTGGTTTATGGAAAATCTTCATCGATAATTTTATAGTTTACCATTGATTAAAAACATACTTTTAATGTATAGGTTGTTTTTAATTGATGGTTTTTTTAATATTTTATATGGTATTGGTTTAGTTTATTGTTTTGATTATAATCAATGTAGATATGAGGGTTGATTTATTATGGATTTTGATGATGTTGTTAGTGTCTTGGAAAGTGTTGATAGTTTGGAAAGGTCAAGTTTTCAAGTGAAAGGTTTAGAAGGTTTTAATGGTACTTGTTGTGGTTGGAGTGTTAAAGAGGGTTTGGTTGGTGTTAGTGTTGATGATGTTTTTTTGGAGGGTGTTAGTCGGTTGTGTTTGGAGGTTGATGATGGGGGTGTTTGTTGTTTGGTGGTTGTTCGTTTTATTGGTGGTGTTGATTTTCATGTTTTTGAGTTGGAGGATTTTGATGTGTTGAGTGTTGAGTAATGTTTTTTTTATTTATTTTATTTATGGTGTTTTTTGTTTTTTTTGTCTTATTAGTGTTTTATATAATAATTTAAATAAATATATATTGTAAATAATTATTTATTTATTTTATATATTTATTTATTTTATTATACTATACTATATACCCTTATTTTATTTATTTATTATTATTATTATTATTTTTATTATTATAGTATTACTTATTTTATTATTATTATTACTTAAACTATAATATATAACATTGTTATAACTATAAAAAACCTAAACATTTATATAGTATAAAAACATAATTATAATTATAAATACAAAGGTGATTTAAAATGGCAACTAAAAACGAAAAAATGATGATAGATACAATCTACCAACAAACCGTAAGAATGGCTGAAGAAAAAATTAACAAACAATTAAAAGAAGACCAAGAAATAAGAGGCTTCGAACATGGCTCATGCTTATACGGAGCATTAAAAAAAGATTTAGAAAAAGCAACCAAAGGAATTGGTATAATATACGAATACAACGAAGAATACGAAACCGATATGGTAGCAACCCATGAAAACAATGTAATGAAATATGATGCAACACCAATGAGGTTATTAAAAGCAATTGAAGCAATTAACACTTATATTTTATAAGTGTTAACCATATTATTTTTTTAAAAGGAGTGTGAGTTGAATGGATTTAGTTACAGAATTAAGAAAATTAGAAGGTATTAACACCAGTTTTGATTATGGTGTTGAAATCGTGGTAATGGTAGTTAAAGAAACCATTGGTGACTGGGAAAATTTGAAAACTGCGGTTATTAATCGTGAAAGAAGCATACAAAACATCTTCAAATATGACCGTGTTTGTGGTAATGGTTTTAATGTTGCTAAAAAATGGTTGTTTGATTATATCCAGTTACATGAAGCATATTTGAGATTTATTAAAACTTACAAGTATTGTAATGATGTTTATGCTTGTATTAGTGAGGAATTAATTACTTTATTTGTTGCTGGTGAAAGTGAGTTTATTCGTAATAATAGTATTGGGGAAATATTAGATGATATTAAAAATGGAGGTTTCCGTTGTAGGTTTGAGAATAATAGTAATGGTGATGTGGAGTTTAGGATTATTGGGTTTTTATAAACCCAACTAACCTATTATTTACCAAAACATTTATATACTAATAAAACATAATTATAATTATAAAACTATTACAAAGGTGAATTATTATGGCATACGGAAAAATAGAAAAATTTGCAAAAACCAATAACACAGCAAAAGAATATTTAGAAACTGGAAATTATTTTGAAGCATGGATAACTTATATCCGTGAAGCAGATTTACCAGCAGACAAAATATGTGAAGATGTAGACCAAGAAGTTTACACCAAAAAATGTAAAATGACCGAAGATGAAAAAGCAGCTTTACAATTTGAGGCAAACGATTATTTAGAGTTAAGGAGATACGAATAATCAAAAATTTTATTTTTTTATGGAGAGTGAGTTGAATGAGTACAAATTGCAAAGTAATAATAGGATACACCGACCACATGGGATACTGGAACACTACCAGTGAATATGTAAGATGGATGGACGGATACAGTGAAATGATGCTTGAACAAATCAAAGAACACACATCAATTGAAAATGGTTTTGACATCACAGCATTTAATGAGGCAATGCCACACAAAAGCTGGGAGTTAAAAGAAATCCCAGCAGAAGAAAGTTACCAGTATGGTGATATGAATTACCATTATTATATTGATGATTCCAACTATGCGAGGATTTTATGTAGTGTACTGAAAGAAGATTTTAGTATGTATAGTAAGTTTAATGTTATGAATATGCAAGTTGAACAGGAGTTAATTTTATGATTAAACTCCTACAACTTTTTATAGTAGTGGTAATGGTTGAAACTGTTTTAATGTTTATAATATAAGAGGTTTTTAAAATGACTAAAAGGACTTTTAATGCTAATAGGAAACTGGTGCAATTTAATTTAAGATTACACTTTCCTTTTATGAAATTCCACTATCGATGTAACCGTATGTTACACGGAGGTTATTGGAAAAGAAATTACAATAATACATATATATTAAAAATGTGGTGATTGTTCGTGAGTAAAAAAAAGTTTAATAAAAAAGAATTAGAAGATGTTTTTGGCAGCTTCCGAGATGCAATAATATCCACAGATGTTGAATGGGTGGAAGCTGGTGACCGAGTAACATTAGTAAATTCCAATTGTGAGTTTGAATATGATAATGTTAAAGGTGAATTTGAAAATGATTTGCTTTATTATTTTGAGGTAAGTCTTGAACCAATTGAAGTTGATTTCAGTGAGTTTGTTCCGGAGAAATCTAATAATGGTGGTTGTTATGCTTACTGTGATTGTAGGGTGGTGAAGGTTTATGACAGGACTTACTGAACGGATTACTCATAATGAATTGAGAATTGCAAAAATTAAAGGAAGGATTTATACCGATAAATTAACGGTTAAAGCATTGGAAAATGAGAATTTAAAATCTCTTGAAGCAATGAATAATCTTACAAAGGTGGTTGATACAAGTAAAACAGATAAAGATATTTTAATATTTAATTTAAAAAACAAGGTCAAAAATTTAACGGATGAAGTTGAACGATTAAAAATTGATAAAAAACAATTAGAGTTGGATTTATTAGAAATTAAGAATAAAAAATGTGATTTATCATTGGTGAATGATGATTTGCCAGAGGATAATATTTTTATTGAAATTTTAAAGGAGGATTAATTATGGTAAATATGGAAGATAGTTTGTTTATTGCAAATAAAATTTTAAGTACTGTTGGTTTAGGTTTAACCAAAAGTGATGATTTATTTGTATTGGATGAAAATTTAATTGAGAATGAAATTATATCTGAAAAATTATCAAGGGATTTATATTAAATGGTTATTTTAAAACAAGGTTTTATGATAGGTTTTGTTTTATTTTAATCCTACTTTTAATATTTTTAAACCAATATGTTAAGTGTTGGAATTTTAATTAATTAATATATATTAAAGGAGTTGAATATGATGAGGAAACTAAAAACCAATAAAATATACTTCCCATCCTCACCAAGCAGATGGGTTGGAATAGCTGACCAAAAAGAAGCATTAAAACTAACCATCACCAGTGGTGGTGGAATGGGTGGCAGCAGATGGTCAAGGTTTATTAAACCAACAGAAGTGAAAGATGGTTTAAACTGGTATGAAACTATTGATGGTGAAGAAATTAAAATCAATGGAGCATATATTGTTGAAGTGGAAAAAGTAACTGTTATACGAGCCGATTATATTAGCAACAACAGTAACTTCGGACATAATAACAAATTATGTAATATAACAGTATATACCAATAGGTATAATGATGTTGAATTAATATCAGAATATAAGGATAAGGATAAATGGTTGTATAGGTGATAATTATGAGTAAAGATGAAGTTGAAAAAGTGTTGGATTTTTACATTCAAGTTGAAAAAGACAAAATCCAATTAGTTGAAGAAATGGATGGTGAAGATGGTTTAGGTTCTGATAAATACAGGCTTCACAGAATTTATCAAGGCAGAATTGATTTGTTGGAAAATGTTAAAATGGATTTGGGTTATTAAACCCAAACCTATATTTTTAACTGAAACCTAAATAAAATTAAAGGAGGAAAATAAAATTGTTCAATCAAAGACTATTAGAAATGATGAAAAAAACTGATTACCGTTACTATTATGATGACTATAAAGCAACACTGAGATTTGCACCAAATGGAATTAATTGTGTTGATGACCGAGTGGAACAAAACAGGTTACATCGTGAAAAAATATTAAAAGCATCACGAACCAAAGTGGTTGATGGTTTTGATAAAGCAATTGAAGAGGGAATGATTAAAATTAATAAAGCAATTGCACAATCCCATTATGATTTTGTTAATGAATTAATTGAAGGTGGAATTAGTTTTGAAGATGCAGAACAGTTTGTTAAAGACAATTTTGATTTCACCACTGTAAAAATTGAAAAAGTAGAGGATGAGTATTTTATTGTTATTTATCCGAAAATGAAAGAGGTTACTTTTTAAAGGAGGTCGACGAATGAAATTTAAAATACAACATAAAGTTAATTTAAAACAGTTCCTGCTGGAATGGTTTCAAGGTGGTACTAAATGCGGAGTAAGATTAGAAGATGTTGAATATGTAATCATAACTGGTACTGGCAGCATCTTCATAGACGGTAGATGGAAATGCAAAGCCGACACTGATAAACTGATTTTACTGAATCTGGACTTACTGGAATTAAACCATTGTTATGATTTATTTATTGAACAGGTAACTGATGATAGTAGGGATTTTAAGTTATGGGTTGAATGGAAACCATCACAAGTTAAAAAATGTAAAGAATTAATGATTGAGGAGGCAATAGACAATGAGTGAATTTACTACAATTCAAATTACAAAAGAGGTTAGGGATAAACTTGATTTATGTAAAGGTACAAACAATTTATCTTATAATGATATTGTTGAAAAATTATTACAACAATCTGGAGGAGTAATTGTTGAGGATACTATTGAAATTGGTAGGGAGCAAGTTGCTTTCAGTTTGAAATATTTTGATGGTGATGGGGGTAGTAAAGTTCGTGATATAACATTTAGGGATTTGGCTGCTGCAAGTGTTGGTGATTGGTTTTTTGTTACTGACTCTGTGGTTGGTAATGATTGGGTTAATAGTCGTGCGAGGGTTGTTAGTAAGGATAGTATGGATGTGATTTTGTTGGTGGAGGAGTTTACTTCTTCTTCAAGTATTAAGTCTGTTGTTCATGTGGAGTTGTTTTAAAATGGGAAAATTTGACATGCCTTGGATTGTTCAGCAGAAGTTGACTCCGGAAAATCAAGAGAAATTGATTAAATTTTTGATGACTATTTTGGCTGATACTAAATCTATTAGGGTTGTTTGTGATTGTAGTCATCATGATTTGTATTTGGAGTTAGTGGATGTTATGAGTAATTTGGGGTTGGTTAGTGTTATGGAGGATTGGACTGTTACTCGTGGTGATAGTTGGGTTGTTGATTTGGTGTTTTCAAGTCCTTTGAGGGATTTGTTGGATTGTGGTACTGGGTGATTTTTTCCCAGTATTATTTTTTTTACTTTTTTAACCTATAATAAACCAAAACATTTATATACTATACTAACCAATTTATAATTATAAGTACAAAGGTGATTTCAATGGATGATTGGATTTATTTCAAATTACAACACAAAGTACACAAAGAAGTTGAACTTAATGGTTGCATCGACCTTGACACAATCAATGATGATGAACCTGATGTTGAATATCAACAAAATGATGGATACTGGGATAGAAACCCATCCCAATATTGTAAAATTAATGGTGAAGATTTTACTTTTGAGTTTGACCAACTTAAAGCATTTGAATCTATGAATTGGGATATTATTTCAGAGTATTTAGTTAATTGGGGTAAAATCATCATAAGTGGTAAATATGATGAATTAGGAACTGACTTTATCTTCAAAGAAGAGTTTGACATATGTAATTTATATATTGCATATGACAGAGATTTTGAAAACCCAAAAATGTATAGTAGTGGAGAAACTATCAATTCAGATTTATAATTGTAGAGGGATTAAATATGGTATTTTTACAATTAAACAACGATAACAAAGCAGAAGTAAATGTTGAAGTAGGATTTTTCAGAAATGAAGCAGTACCGTCATTAAGGTATGACATGACACCACAAATGTTAGATAATGATGCCGAAGCATTAAAAGAATTATTTGAAGTTGCCGAAGCACATATAAATGGAATTTTAGCATTTGACAAAAAATATGACTGGGATTGTATGGCAACAATCACTGGTGATATTACTATTGAAAAATGCTGCTGTGATGATGAAACTGATAATGATTATTTTGTGGAATTTCCACAGGTTAAAGAAGTTGACCATTGGGGAATTTTTAGTAGGTGGTAATTTTACCACTTATAATATTTATCTTTTTTTTAACCCTTATATTATAACAATTGTTATATGCTATTAAAAACAAGCCTAAACTGAACTATAAATAAAAACAACAACAAAAAAATAACACAGGTGAGGTGCAAAAAAAAAATGATTTTTTATAAATTGTCTGTCATACATGATTTCTCGATTTTCATATAATATAATTCCAACCTTTGTATTAATCGTTTAACTGATAATATCATTTCTATATAATCAAATAGCTTTTCAAAAAAAACGAAAACACACTGCACCTCACTCATAAAAAAAAACCATACTTTAATCTCCAAAAAAAAAATAATGGTGTGAAAATATATACTGGGGAAACAATATGGAGAAAAAAAATATATGCTGGTAAACTAACTTTACCAGCATTCATATCTCCGAAACTTTTTTTTAATAAAAAACATAAAAACTATGCTATAAAAAAAATCTTAATTAAGTTTAAATACTGATTTTAAGACATACTTTTTAAAAAATATTACTTCTCAAATGCTCTCTAACACAAAATAAAGTAATATAAGATAACAAATATAAGGATTGGAAATTATGATGACAGACAACGAATACTTAAATGAATATATACAAACAAGAGGACTATCCCATAAAACCTACAATACCTTAAAATCCGTACTAAACCATTACACAAACTATCAAGAATTAACATTACAAGAACTAATACAAGAAGCCGACAAAGAAGAAGAACAAGGTGTAAGATGGAAAAGACGAACATTAAAAAACCGATTAACCAATTATATGAACTATCTTCGTGAAACAATGGATATTAACAGTGCAAAAACATATTTCAGTATGATAAAAACATTCTACCAACATCACGAAATAGAAATCGGTAAACTACCATCATGGAACTTACGAAACAGCCGAACCTATACCCCAATCACTTATAATGATTTACCGGACAAAACAATAATCCGAACAGCAGTAGAAATGAGCAACCCAAAAATGAAAGCAATAATCCTATTCCTTGTTAGTAGTGGAATGAGTAAAGTGGATATGCGAAGTTTGAAAATCCATCAATTCATAACAGCAACCCAAGAATACCATAACAGTAATAATATCATTGATGTTATAACTGAATTGAAAAAAGTATCTGAACCAATAATCCCAGTTTGGCAGCACCGAAGAAGTAAAACCAATAAATATTTTATAACATTCAATACACCGGAAGCCACAGTGGAAATCTTGAATTACTTACAATTCCGGAACGAACACAGACCTTTACAAAATGATGAAGTATTATTCAAAATCAATGAACATTATTTTACGAGGAAATTTGAGGAGTTGAATGATGCTATGAATTTGGGTAAAGTGGGTGCTTATAACCGTTTTAGAGGTCATATGTTAAGAAAGTTTCATGCAACCCAATTGGCGAAGGAGGGTATGAGTAAGTCAAGGATTAATGTGTTGCAAGGTAAATCTAATAATCGTGTTGATGATGTTTATTTTTTTGAAGATGCTGAAACTTTGAAAAAAGATTATATTAAATATATGAGTGGTTTGTTGATTTTTAGTAAAGTTGAGAAGGTGGATAGTCCGGAGGTTAGTAAGATTAAGAATGAGAACCGGTTAATGAAAAAGCAGTTGGAGGATTTGGAGCAGTTGAAAAAGGATATGGAGCAGGTTAAATCATGGTATAAGTTTTAATTAGGAGTGTTAAAAGAATATAAAAAAAAGTCTTTTCTTATATTCTTTATTTTTTTGTTCGTGAGTTGAATATAATTTACAAAGGTTTTTTTTTACAGAAACTAAAAATTCTTTTAACACTGGGGTTGATTAAAAGGGTTAATATTTAAAAAAAGAGTTTGTTTTAAAATGATAGCCGACCAAAACCATACTGTTTAAAATAACCTTTCTTTGATTTAAACCTCATATTATACCAACCTTACATATATTCTATTATTTACTATATATAAAGTTATCATTTATTGTGGTTTATGTAGGTTTGTATTAAATCTCGGATTATTTGGTTCATATTTGTTTCTTTTTTTATTGCTATGATTTGCAGGTCTTGTTTCATTTTTTTGGGTAGTCTGATTAGGATTTTTGTTTCTTCACTCATTTTTCTTCACTCCTTTTTTTTTATGGGTTGGTATATATTTTTGATGTTATGTGTTAATATATATTTAGGTTTAATATATCAATATAACATTATAAACCTATATATTTATATACTATAAATAATAAAATAATAATTAGATTAATATAACTGATAACACAGATATATTAATTGCAATTATAGTCCGACCAAAACTATAATAAAAAAAACCAAATGAGGTTTTAGAAATGTTTGAAATAACAGTAAATGATGAACAAGGTTGGTTTTTAACCAAGCAAGAAAAACAAGATTTGGATAAACTTTTAACTAATTTTAAATCCAAATCCAGTAATGTGGAAGGTGAATATAATGAATAAATACCATTCAATATATTCAGAAAATCCACCAAGTATTATTGTTGAACCACCACTACCGACCGAATGGGTGGAAGAAACAATAAGAAACCGTATAGATGAAGAAAAAAATGAGAATAGTTTCATAGATAATGAAGCTGCTCGTATTCGTGAGTTGATAAAATGGGAAGAATCAAAGAAACCGGAAATGCCTTTAATGATAACTATCATGGCATTTTAGACCATACTGGCACTGTTAAAGTTGCCAAATATGATGTCGAACAAACAATCTGTAAAATAGTTAAAGAGGATGTTTTTGTGAAAGGAGTTGGTAAAAAATATCAAGTCCAAATACACAAAAACCTAAAAAATTATACTTGTTTTTTAGAGGAAAATGACATAGCATATGTTAAATTCCAAAAAGGAACACCATATTTAGTTGGTTTCCGTAAAAGACCAATACCTGATGAAAGTATTGTTATTGAAGGTGATGCTACATTATTAGATTACTTTCAAGAACAAAAAAGATTATCCATGGGTGGAGGTGGATTAGAATGAGTAAAAGTTTGTATCCAGCAAAACCCAAAGAAACTGATTGGAGTTTTGTAATATTAGCAACTGGGTTAACTTTATTTTTTGGTTTGTTGATTGTTGCAATGTTAATTGGTGTTAAAGGTGTTGAGTCCGGTTATATTTACAATGGAGGTTTATTTGTATGTATATAAGAAACATATCTCATTTACATGAGGAAATGAGGAGTAATGAAATCATGAAACTTGGTTTCCGCAGTGGTAAAAGTTTAAATCATATTTTACCAACTGATAAGATGGAAATTATTAAAGGTGATTTGAAAATCACCAGAAATCAAGATGGTGACCGTTGTATTACATTTATTGATTGCAACGAAGTTGAATGTTGTAGTATAATAACAAAAATGGAGGATTAAATTATGAGTTTTACTGAAATTAAAAATGAGGAACAAACCACTATTAAAGCAGAAGTGGTTGAAGAAGTTAAAGAAGAAAATGCACCAGCAACTATTGAAGATAATGCACCAGCATTAAATAATACTGGGGTTGTTGATATTGACAAAGCATTATCCGAATGGGAAGCATATCAGATATTTACTAAAAAATTACTTAATGAAACTGATTATGTTAATATTAAAGGTAAAGCATTTAAGAAAAAATCTGCATGGAGAAAATATGCGAGAGCATTTAATATTAACACCGAAATCATTGATAAAACCATTACTAAAAACGATAAAGGAAGAGTAATGGAAGCTGAATTTGTTATCCGTGCAACATTGCCGGATGGTAGACATTGTGATGGTTGGGGAAGTTGTAGTAGATTTGAACATAATAAAAATAATCCAAATCATGACATTCCTGCAACTGCAATGACAAGAGCAACTAATCGTGCAATTGCTGATTTAATTGGTGCTGGTGAAGTAAGTGCGGAGGAAATAAGAGGTTAAAAATGGCAAATGAATTTCCAGTTTTAAAAACCAAATTTGGTACTGCAAGGTTTTATAATAAAGGTTACATGATAACCTCTACAAAAGAAGGTAATGGTGGTAAAAAACTTCATAGGTTAATTTATGAGGATTATTATGGAGTTACATTACTTCCTTCTACCAATATACATCATATTGATGGAAACCCTTGTAATAATAATATAAGTAATCTTGAAGCATTAACTCATGCAGAACATACTTCAAAACATCATAAAGGTTTACCTATGCCTAATAATGTTAAAGAAGCATTAAGAAAAGCCAATATTGGTAAACCTCCAAATCCTAAAAATTTAGAGGTTTTACGAAAAGTCAATAAAGGTAATAAATATAATTATAAAGATTACCCAAGAATTATTAAAAGTGGCATTCAAAATGGAAAACAAATGTATGGTTTGAAGTATAAAGGCAAAATGATTATGAGAAGTGTTTGTTTAGAGAAACTGGAAAGAAAATTGGAGGAATTAAAAACTTAATATATATTTAATGTTTATAATAGTGGTTGTTTTTAAACCACTTTTATAATATTAGGAAAATGGTTTATTTAAATTAACACTCATCATTATTGATGGGTGTTTAATTTAAACTATATTTAATTTAAATGTGAGGTTAATACAATGGAAAATACAGAAACTATTGAAATTAAAAAAGTAGAATTACCAGCATACCAAGTATGCGAACATATGCAAGAAATAGAAAAAGTCAAAGTAAACATTTTTAGATTAAACCTTGAAGAGTTAATCTTTGAAAAAATGTTCCTAATTTTTGAAAAATTATTTGTTGCAGATAACCGTTTAGAAGATAATAAAGTAAAATTGCAATTAAAAAGAGATGAATTATTATTAGAAACTGATTTCAGTGCAGTTTTAGGTAAATCAAGAACTAATAAAGAGGAAAGGGAGGCATATATTAAACCATTTCTTGCTGACCTTGAAAATAAAGTTGATGAATGCAATGACAAAGTTAAATTTTATGAAAACAAACTAAAAATCTTAAATGATTTAATAGAATTAAGAAAATTTGAATTAAAAATTGAAACTCATTTACAAGAGGAGGATTAAATAATGTTTAAAGAAGAAACCGAACAAAAAAGTCTATTCGATTTAGAATTAGACCATGAAGATATGATTGAAGTACCGGAAGAATACTTGCAAGTCCGTTTAGCCGACATGGAAGATAAAGAAACTTTTACTGGTAAACCTCAAACCAGTGGAATTAATGTAAGGGAGTTTGAAACTGAAAACTTTGATGAAAATGGTGAAATGATAATGAGAAAAGTCTACCAAATAAGACTTGTCCTTGTTAATGATGAAGAGGAGCAATACCTTGACATAAATATTAACTTGAAACAAAATGATTACCAAATACAGAAAGTACAGAAAGGTAGTGTTTTATTTGACTTCATACAATCAATATTGGAAATTGAAAACAAAGGCAGAACCGCTGGTAAGAATGTTTTCCGTAATGTTAATTTAAAGCAATTTACAGACTTCATTAATAATAATATTGAAGTAATGACTGTAAGAAACATTGAAAGACATGGAAGATACAATTTTAACAGTTTCCAGGTCATACAATTAAATAATATGGAATTAAATATATAATATTATGAATGTTCGTGAGTTAAATATTATATGCAAAGGGTGGCACAGTTGAAAGTTGATGAATTACTACTGGAATATGTGAATACTAATTATCAAAATGTAATTGTTGAAAACTTAAAATCCAGTAAACCAAGTAAAGTAAACATTGATTTTACTTTACTTAACAATTATTTTGAAGAAAAAGCCAAACGAGGATTTTTCTTATATGATAATTGGCGAAAAATACTGGTTAATGCAGAAGAACAATTAAACTATGATAACAGCCGTTCCAGTAAAAATTGGATACATTTACTCATAACAGATGTTCCACCAAACATAACCCTACATGATTTAAACAGTACACACAATGGTGATATGGTATCTGCAAAAGCATTAATTAAAAATATTGCAGAGTCCAAACCAGCATTAAAAAAAGCTGTTTATGAATGTAGAGGTTGCATGAGATTAATCGAAGTTGAAGCAGTTGATGGTATTGCAACACCACCAACATTATGTACTGAATGTGGTGGTAAGCAATTTAGGTTAGATGATAAATTATCTGTTTACAGGGATTTCCGGTATGTAAAACTTGAAGAACCATTGGAATATCGTACTGGTGGTGCTACAAGGGAGTTTAAAGGTTATATGCAGGATTATCTTGCAAGTCCTTTTCATAATTTGAAAGCTGGTGATGTTGTTGATATTGTTGGTGAGTTTATTGTCCGTAAATCTGATAAAACTAATAAAAAATCTGATTTTGAATATTTAATAAATTTACATAATATTAATACTGTTAATAATGCTTTTGAGGATTATAGGATTACGGAAGATGACCGAGAACAGATAATTGAGTTATCCCAACAGCCGAATATTTATCGGAGGTTATGGAAAACATTAGCACCAGAAATTGTAGGATTTACTGATGTTAAACAAGCATTGTTATTGCAAATGTTTGAGGGTTATCGACCTACTGATGATATTTTTAAATCAGAGGTTATGGATAGATGGACTTCACATATACTTTTAATTGGTGATGTTGGAATAGGTAAATCCCAGTTAATAACAGCAATAAAAAGTAAAGCACCACGAATAATTGATATTAACGGTGCGGACACTTCAAAAGCTGGTTTAACTACAAGTGCAGTTAAAGATGAATTAACTGGTAGTTGGACTTTGGAAGCCGGAGCATTGGTTTTAGCCGATACTGGTATTTTATGTATTGATGAATTTGATAAACTATCGAAAGGAAGTCAGAAAAGTTTAAATCAATGTATGGAACAATTAACCGTCAGTAGTGCGAAAGCGGGATTAGTACAAACAATGTCCGCAAGAACAAGTATTATTGCCATTGCAAATCCAAAATATAGTCGGTGGACTGACTATAAAGATTTGAAAGACCAAATCAATATACCGGACAGTACATTAAGTCGGTTTGATTTAGTGTTTAAGTTAACTGATAAGGTTGATGTTGAAAAGGACACTAAACTTGCAACAGCATTATTGAATAAAGATGAACTATTAGATGATGTTGATTTAATACCAACCGAGTTATTTAAAAAATATATTACATATGCTAAACTGGAAATATTTCCAGTATTAAATAATGAAGCGAAACAAATGTTAATAGATTTTTATGTAACAACAAGACAATCAGCATTAATCAACGATAGTGCAAAACCAGTAACCGCAAGAGATTTGAAAGCATTAGAAAGATTAACAATAATGAGGGCTAAAACTGAACTTCGTGAGGAGGCAAGTGTTGATGATGCTAAATGTGCAATACAATTATACTGCAATGCTTTAAAAACGATTGGTTTAACACCGGAAACTGCTGGTGAAAAAGAAAATGTATTATCTGATGTGGAAATACAGGCTGTTAATGATGTTGAAAATATGATTACTGCTAAAATGAAAACTTACAATATATCAAATGTTAATGAGTTAATTTTAACAGATATCCGACAAGAAGCCGGTTTATTATGTCATAGTTTAAAATTAAGCATTAACACTGATGAATTAATGAAAATAGCAGTTAATAATGTAAGAGGTTTGAAAAAATGGTGAAAAAAATAACAACAATAAGTATAGATGAGGATATACTTCGTTTGGCTAAAAAAGAATTACCAAATTTCAGTATATTTGTTGAGGATTGTTTAAAATCCTATTTTGGTTATAATGACCATCGTATACGAACAATTGATGAGAATTTAACCGTGATTAAAAATGCAATGTTAAATATTCAATTGGCAAGTGTTCGTGAAGCTGAAATTGAAATTAATGAGGCTTATACGAAAGCCGAACAGAATAAGGCTTGGATTAGTGTTTGGGGTGCTTATCGTAACAACCAAAGTATTAATCCGAATGTTTGGGAGGAGTCCAGTAAAATTTTAGGATTAAGTGTTCGTGAGTTGCAAGAGTTGGTTGAAAAAGTGGAGTTTGAGGTTAATACTGTTGATTTGGTTAAATGCAACCAATGGAGTTTTATCCTTGATAATTTTGTTAATTAAAAAAATAATGGAGGTTTTAAAGATGGGTTTTTTTAACAGAAATAAAAATACTAATGATGATGAGTATCCTTTAATTTTATGTGAAATTAGAGATAATTTAAAATTGAATAATGATGATGTTATAGTTGAATTGGAAAATAGGATATCAGAGGCTAAACATGAAAACTTGGAAGAGGTTGGTGTTTTAGCCAGTAAAGTTAAAACTTTGGAAAAAATAACCAAATTACAATCTACACAAATTGATGAAAGTTACAAAATTATAGATAAACTGGAAAGTAAAGTTAATGAGTTAGTTGGGGTTGTTGAAAAATATACCGAGATTATTAAAATATTAACAGAGGATAAACCAAAATCAACAATACAAACTAAAAATAAAAAAAGAGCAGGTTGTAAAGATGCAAATCCGAACCATATTCGTAAATGCAAATGTTATGGTAATGTAAATAGTGAAAATATTGGAAGTTTAGAAAAAGATGGTAGGTTCAGAAGAAAAGTAAAAACCAAAGGCGGATTTTATTTTAACTGGAATATTAATGATTTATTATTAATTAAAAGTTTAATTCCTAAAACAACTGAATATCTAAGTATTACAAGCATAACTTCAAAAGTTAAAAGGTTTTCCAGTACAACTATTAATGATTTAATTTTTTTAATTGAAGATGGGTTTTTTGATAAATATTTCGTGGAATGGGAACAAATTCAAGCGGATAAAACCTATAAAAAAGGTTGGAAACAACAAATTCAAAACAATCCGGAAAAAAGAAAAGAATTAGGGATTTATGGATAGGTAGGGGAATAATATGTGCAGTTATAATGAGTTTTTAGAAGCATACAACAACCCAAATATAACAACTCACGACATCAGAAGAACACACCACCTAAACAGTAAAAAATACAGTCGAATAAGAACAAAAGCATTACAAAACGGTGATATACCAGCAGTAAGACATATGAACCAAGAAAATGCGAAATACTATACAAAAACCAGTAACGGTGATTACCAAGTGCAAAAAACCACCAACGGAAAAAAAAGGATAATTGGTAGATTTCCTAATGAAACCACAGCACAAAAAATTGTTAAAGCTTGTATTGAACATAACTGGGAAATAACACCTATTAAAAATTTGATAAGATTATTGGAGGTTAAACCTAAAAATTATACTTGTATTAATGGTGTTTGGGTTATTCAGAAAAGTATCGAGGGTAAGAATACTGTTTTCAATAGTTTCAGTAGTAAAAGGGTTGATGAAGCGACTGTTATTGATATTGTTGATTTTTATCGTGAAATGAATTGGAATGAAAATTTAAAAGATTATGTTAAGAATTGTGTTTTGAATGGAGAGGTATTATGACTGAAAAAATCGAAACTAAATTTGGTACTGCTACAATTGATGAAAAGGGATATTATAGAATTACTTCTTATAATGAGGGAAATAGAGGTAAATATGTTCATAGGTTAATTTTTGAGGATTTTTATAAAATTAATCTTGATGAGGAATATCCAAAAGGTATTATAATCCACCATAATGATGGAAATAAAACTAATAATAATATTTGGAATTTAGTGCCAATATCAATAGGGGAACATACTTCCATTCATCATAAATCAAAAAAGGTTTCTGAAAAGACTAAAAAAAGAATAAGTGAAGGGAATAAAGGCAAAATAATTCCAAATAAAGTCAGGATAAAATTAAGTAAATCTCAAAACAATACTGGTTATTTTAGAGTACATAAACATAAAAGCAATAATTGTGAGCAGGGTTTTTATTGGCAATATTGTTATTATGATAATGGTAAACGAAAAGCAATCAGTAGTATTAGTTTGAAAAAATTAAAGGAAAAAGTTATAGGAAAAGGGTTGGAATGGGTGATTGTTGATGAAAATAAAATTACTGAATATTGTTAAAAATTATTGTTTAATATAACTTAATTAGTATTTTTAGATGAACTTTGCATTAGTGTATTAAATAAATTAAAAAGATGGTTGATTAAAATAGGGGAGTGTTGGAGTGAACCTATATTTAATTAACTATTAAATTAAAAATTCGTGAGTTGAAAACATATGGAGAAATATACTGAAAAATTTTACTATAAAATAATAGATTACATGCCGGAATACCTACCAAAACCAACACCAAAATTAAATTACCCATTAATCCTGTTAAATAGTGGTGAAGACCCATGACCAACCCAGTAAAACAATTACTAACCGATTTAGAAACCAGCATAATGAAAAATAATTATAACCAAATCATAATCACATTAACCGATGGCGGTAAAATCTATACCGTTATTGATGATATTACCTATGCAACAAGATATTTCTTTAAAATATTAATCGATACTGGTGAGGTATGGGTGAATATTAACAATCTAAAAACTGTGGAGTTGCGATAAATGACTAAACGATTTAGAATTGTTAATGGTGAGGATTATTGGTGTAAATATGAAGAGTTTATACAATTATATAATGAAAGTGATTTAACTGTTAAGGAAATTTTTAATAAGTTGAAAATGACTAATAAAAGGTTTAATAATTATCGTAAAAAAGGTTTTAAGGAGAATAGGTTGAAAAGTAGGAGGCAAATAAAGAATGACTGATGATAAAAGATTTACTACTGTTGAAGTACCAAAACCAACACAATGGGGTATTTGGTATGATGGAGCATATTTGTCAACATATCAAGTATGTACTTTGTTGAATGAGTATGTTGATGTTAAAAAAGAGAATGAACAGTTAAAAATAATACGAAGTGATTTAGCATCCGAATTAGATATTGTGCAAAATGAATTAAATATTGCTATTTATAATGGATTTGCACCATCATTTGCATATAAAAAGTATATGGCTTCAAAGAAAACAGAATATGATAAATTTTGGGAAAATAAAATCAAAACACATAATAACCGATTAAATGGAGTTAGAGAATGACTGAAAAACGATTTACACGAGCAGAAGTTAATAAAATAATACACGATGTCCGTATTCATTATTACAAACTGTATGGTAATGAGATGAGTTTATCTGAACGATTATTTTATGCAGACATATGTGAAACTATTGAAAACCAAGTTGATTACAAAATGGAGTTATTAGAAAAAGGTGATGTGGAATGACTAAAAAAACTAATGTTGAGGATATTATTGGATTGGTGCAAACTGATGAACCGACAAATAGTGTTCAATTGAAAAAAGAAGCACAATTAAGTATTTGTGAAAAAAGAATAATTGAATTAAGAAAAGAGAATAAGCAATTACGAATACAATTATCCGAACAAGGAACACAAATAGACTTCCTAAAAGATGAAAACCACCATATGAAACATGTTTTAAACGAAAATAAACAGTTAAAAAAACGAAACACAAACCAATACCAACAATTAACTGAATTATGGCAAATAATTGAAGAAGAAAACTGGGAGAAACTAATTGCAATGAATAATCAAATGAAAGAAGATGAAGAACAATTACAAAAAGAATGGAAGTGTTATTGAATGACTAACATTACCTTCTTTATACCAAAATATCGCATTGCAAAATGTAATAGATTACGATGGAAATTCAACCACCATAAAAAACCATTTTACCTATTAACAGAGATTAACAATGCAATAAGGCATAATAAAAATTTAAAAATATTCTTTTTAAAACATTACAAAGGATTTTACAGATTTAAAAAAAGAAGGAGTTAAGATAATGAAACCTGAAAAACATTTCTTTAAAATAATCGATGATTACTACATTAAATATGATGGAGATTACTTTGATTTGCATAAACCATCAGATATAAGAAGTTTATGTTACATTATAAACAGATTACAAGGTTTTGATGAATTAGAATGTGAGTATAATGGAGATGTACCAAAATGACTGAAAAAATGTATATTCGAAACATGACAAAAGACTATCCAAAACTATTACAAAAAATAGAAAAATACTGCCAATACTGCCTCCGATGCCTACACCGAGCAAACATACACCCAAAACCAACCGACTTCGCATTAATATCCTTCCAACGAAACAATGGAACATTAGCAGAAGCATTAGTATACCCATTAACAGCAATCAAAACCAACACTATTGAAAACCCATTATTTTTTTATGGTTTCAAAGCCGACTATGATTTCACCAACCTTGAAAAACCCATACAAATAACATTCACTGAAAATTATGAGGAATTAAAAAAATGACCACATTATTAGAAAAAAAATTCATCAAACTATACAACAACCCACAAATAACAACAAGAAAAATCAGAAAACAACTAAACCTCGAATACAATGAGTTTTACCGTATAAGAAACCAATTACTAAAACAAGGCAAGTTAAAAGAACGAAAATTCAAAAGAACACCAAAACCCAAAAGAGTAGTGAAAAATTATACAAGAATAGGAGGATATTATCAAATAAAAAAAAATATGGTTTATTATGGCAGCTGCAAAACAATAAAACAAGCAAGACGAATGGTTGAATTATTAAAAGAATGTAACTGGGATATTAATTGTAAAGATGAAATTAAAAAACAAGCAATAAAGGAGTTTCCAAGATGAATTTAGTTAATGAACAATTAGCAAGTGTTAGAAGACAAAAAACCATACTGAAAAAGCAAATGGATGAAGAAATTAATCGTACAGAACGGATTAAAATTGCTAATAAAATAAGATTATTAAACAATGAGGAAAAGGATTTATTAAACCAGTTAGGTGTAAATTTATGAAAGTGTTGATTGATAACAGGGAAAAAACAAGAGTACAACAAGGATTAAATTATTTCAGTAAATATGAACCGTTGGTAACTAAATTAACTGTTGGGGATTATATTTTTGATAATAATGGAATATTGGTGGTTTTTGAATTTAAAACTGTTGAAGATTTTATTAATAGTACAATTACTAATAGAGTGCATAATCAAGGTTTAAGGCAAGCGGAAGAGTTTGATTATCATTTTATTATTATTGTAGGTAATGAAAAAGAAATTAGGAAGGTGAAGGATAAACATTATCTTTTAACTGGTAATCATTTCACTAATAATCAATGGAATGGTCAAATTGCTGATTTAACTGTTTTTAGTAGTGTTTTAACTGCAAGAACTGAAAGTTTGGCTTTTGATTTGATGGAAAGGGTTGCTTTGAAATGTACTAATGATAAGCCGGTTGTTCCTCGTTATCCTAAAACTCGTGGTTGTCCTGCTTATCGTTTTTTGTTGAATAATGTTAATGGTATTGGTGAGGTTACTGCTGAAAGGATTGTTGAGGATTTGGGTTTGTGGTTTATTAGTGATGTTTTTGCTTTGAATGTTGAACGGTTGAAGTCTGTTAAGGGTGTTGGTGAGAAGTCGGCTCGTAATATTTTGGGTCAGATTTTGAGGGAGTATTCATAGTATTTTTTTTTAAAGATTAATCCATAATTAACCTAAACATTTATATACTATGAAAACATAATTATAATTAACAATAATTGCAAAGGTGAATACAAATGAAAACAATGACCAAACTTGAATTAAAAACAGCACTTGAAAACAAAAACATCAACACTGAATTTTTATTCCCAAAAAGAACAGTTAAAAGACAAGTAGGATTTGCAATGAGAGATGTAGAAGAAGAAATCCCTGATGACACAATTATTTACCTCCGTTGCAAAGAACTCCCAAATTTAAAATGTTTTGTAAGCATCTACAAAGATGGCAACAAATACTACATCGAAGACAGTTACGATGCATACGAAAGAATTGGAAGAAGAGCATTCGGCAAAGATAATTATGACCCAATAAACTGCTATAAAAATGCTGGATACTGCCTTTACCTTGCAAACGATGACATAAAAGAAGCTGTTAAAATTATGAAAAGGAGATACTGCTAAAAAGCAGTATTATCCCAAATTTTATTTTAATGGAAAAAGAAATCACCGAAGAAGAATATTGCCAAGATGCAATATTTGCAAGAATGCGACATTTTAGCTGGTAAACATATATTAACCATCACCAAAAACTATTTTTTTTACACCACCTCTAATTTAAACCAAAAACCGTACTATTAAAATAAATCTTTTTTTGAACTATAAATAATAAACACACCAAAATATAAAAATATGATACTCTCCGACCAAACCATACTTAAAAAACTAAAAAAACAAGAAATAAAAATAAAACCCATACCCAAACCAGAACAAATACAACCCAGCAGTATAGACCTCCGATTAGGCAACGAATACCTAACACCAATACCCCAACAAGAAACAATAGACATAAAAAACAACGAACCAAAATACCAACACCTAACTGGTGATGCAATAATGCTACCGGCTGGTGAATTTATATTGGCAACTACAAAAGAATGGATAGAACTTCCAGCCGATTTAATCGCAAGAGTAGAAGGAAGAAGTAGTATTGGAAGATTAGGTGTTGCAATTCATGTTACTGCTGGATTTATTGATGCTGGATTTAAAGGAAACATAACCCTTGAAATAAAAAATTTATCCTACAATAATATTATACTTTATGAGGATATGCGGATAGCACAAATCGTATTTGAACAATTAGATGGTATACCTAACCGGATTTATGGAGAGGCAGGGAATAAATACTTTGGTCAAAAAGGAGTTACCGGTTCTTTAATTTATTGGGATGAAGATAACGATAAACTTGGAATAAATGAAGATGTAAAAATGTTGCAAAAAAAGGTGGATTAAAATGGAAACAAAATTTGGTAATGCAAAAATTAATAATCAAGGTTATTATCATATAACCTCTCGAAAAGAAGGAAACCACCATAAGTTATTGCATAGGTTAATTTTTGAAGATTTTTATCAAATAAAATTACATCCAGAAATAGCAATACATCATGAAGATGGAGATAAGACTAATAATGAGATTTGGAATTTAATACCAATGACTGCTAATGAACATAATTTACTGCATAATACTGGTGAAAATAATCATAATTATGGAAAATACCCTAAATTATCAAGAAGAATTAAAAAATCTTTAAATAATAATTCTACTGGCTTTTTTAGAGTTGGTAAACGATTTGATAAAAGATATTGTGATGGATTTATTTGGGTTTACCAATTTGGATATAAAGGAAAACAAAAACAAATTTTAAGTACAAATTTATTAAAATTAAAAGAAAAAGTAATTGCAAAAGGTTTAGAATGGATTATAATAGATGAAGATAAGGCTATTCAAACTTTAAAGGAATATACTAATTATACTATAACTGATTTTAATTAATGGAGCTAACTAAAAATGACTGATAAAATAACTGTAATAGAACAAACCACAGCAGACCGTAACAAAGAAACACAAGAATTATACGAAAACTGCTTACCCTACTTAAAACAAGGTTTAACATTAAGACAAGCAGTCGCAAAAGTACAAAACAAAAACTATACCTGTTTCAGTAGGTTTACTTGGTATAAAGAATTATTAACTTATGCTAAAAATCAAGGATACAACGGATACTAATGACATTACATATAGCCATAAACAGCAAAAACACTAAATTAAAACAAGAGATGTTGGAACATCTTCAATTATTCTATACGAAAAAACAATATAAAACAAGCCTTCGTAAAGAACAAGACAATCCAACCACTAATCCTATATTAAACAATCCAAAAACCACTATAACAGAAAAACTACTAATACGAGCATACAACAGACAACACAACACACAACAAAAATACCCATACGACCTCATAATATGGAATGGCAGCATAATCGAAGATTACACAGAATACACCAACAAAAAAATCACAAAACACTACATCAGACAAATAAACCGACACACAAAACCATACGACATATACATAACAATAGGAAAAACCAACAAAAAACAAATACCAGCAAACTTAAACCACCACCTACTAACAAAAACCCAAAATAAAGACAAACTATTCGAAGACATAGTGCAAACAATATTCGACAACCTACCAAGATGTCAATGGTGCAACCGACTATTCAAACCCAACAAACACAAATACAAATACTGCTCCAAGAAATGCAGTGAATACGGATGGGAGGAAAACAACCGAATAAACAACAGAGAATACTACAAAAGAAACAAAAACACCATGACAGAAAAACAACGATTAGGATTAGGTAGTAAAAATGCTTATCTCGGAGGAACACCGGAAACCGACCCATTACGAGAATTACAAAAAGTCCGGTCAGCAAAAAAAAGTTTAGGATTAAAAAGTTTACAAGACCCATAAAAAAAAATAATATTTTATAAAATTCTTATAAATTTTAACCCATTAAAAATAATCAGAGTATATATATGAAAGCATATGAAACCCAAGAAAATAACCTATGGTACAATAACAGTAAAACAAATACCTCCAATAAAAAAAAGGAAATGCCCATCATGTCAAACGATAGGAGAATACGAAACCGATGAAAACCTAAACATTTACTGTAAAAAATGTGGATTAGTCATAGAAACCCCATATCCATATAGTGCCGGTTTCAAACACTGGGTTTACTGTGATTTCAAATACAATAAACGAATTCGTGAGTTGAAAAAAAAATGGAAACAGAAAAAAAGAATACACTAATCGGAAACACCACCACAGTGGTAACAAGTATTAGTTTAGCATTTAGCGGATTAATATTAGGAATTTTAGCAAGTTGGGGTTTACATTTACCAATAGACCAAACCAGTCTTGCAGGTGTAATCGGAACAATAATAATGTTCATATTCAGTCTTGTTAATGCCAAATATCATTGCAACTTCTTTGATAATGATGATGTTTTAAATGTTGATGTTAGTGGTTTAACAGAAGGGCAAATTGAAAGCATTCAAAACTTCGTGGATAATGCCAGCCAATTAAACCAACATAACAATATAAACATTGCCGGTAGAGAATATACCAGTTTAAATGGTCATGAAACCTTTGACAATGATGCACCAACAGTTTTAAACGATGAATACCTTGTAAGTGATGATGATGGATGCTAAAACCGAACCTAACTACATTTGTATCCACGAAGAACAATTACAAAACCACAGCCGGAAAATCGAAAGAATAGATGCTGAACTATCATATAAAAAAGAAAAATTAGATGAAATAAAAGCAGATAACAAAAGAATGGAAGAAAAAATAGATGACATAAAAGAAGATTTAAACAAAATAATTTTAAAATCGAAAACCGATGATGATAAAATTGAAAATAGACTAACTGCATTAGAAACTGAACAAAAAGTAATGGAAAAAGAAAACAATAAAAAATTAGTTGTAATTGGAGTAATATTGGCTATATTGACTTTTTACTTCAATTATATCAAATAATTTAAATTATGAGGTAATACTTTTGAATACTTATAAATCATTCTACAAAACAGTAACAGGAGGAGAAGGTGAACGGTGCAATTATCCAACAAGATTAGACTTATACGGTAAAGGTTGTTTCTATGATTGCAGTTACTGTTACAGTAAACAAATGTTAAACTTTCGCAAACTATGGCATCCTTCCGATGTAGGTGTAGCACCATTATTAGATGTATTTAAAACAATCAAAAAAATACCAACCGGTTCAGTTGTAAGGTTAGGGGGAATGACAGATTGTTTCCAACCAATCGAAAAACGATATAAAAACACTTACAATACAATACGAGCATTGAATAAAAAAGGAATACATTATTTGATTGTTACAAAATCGTATCTTGTTGCAACACCGAAATATTTGAGGATATTAGACCCTAAACTTGCACATATACAAGTAAGCATACCAACAAATAATGATAAAGTTTTAAGTGCAACGGATAATGCTCCAAGATATGAGTTACGGAAAAAAACAATCGAAACATTACAAGATAATGGTTTTGATGTGAGTTTAAGATTATCACCATTCTTTTATGAAACAGCTGATTTTGATGAGTTAAATAGTATTAATGTTGATAAATGTTTAATTGAATTTTTAAGAGTGAAACCATCCATGGTTGAACAAATTAAGGATTATATTGATTTTAAAGATTATATTATAAAAGAAGGAGGTTATAGGCATTTACCATTAGAAAAAAAAATAGAAATACTTGATAAATTAAGTTTTAAAGAAATGACAGTATGTGATGATGTAAAAGAACATTACGAATACTTTAAAAACAATTTTAACCATAACCATGAAGATTGTTGCAATTTAACATTAAACGAGGCAATAACATGAAAATTGAAAAAGTAGATATTAATAATTTGATTTCACCGAATTATAATCCGAGAGAGATTAGTCCAGAAGAAATGGAAAAACTAAAAACCAGTATAACTGAATTTGGTTATGTAGACCCAATAATCGTAAACGAAGTAAACCAGCATATAATTGGTGGAAACCAAAGATACGAAGCAATGAAAGAACTAAACTTCACCGAAGTAGAAGTCAGTTATGTTCATATAGAAGATTTAAACCGAGAAAAAGCACTAAACATAATGCTAAACAAAGTCAGCGGAGATTGGGATTTTGAAAAATTAAACCAAATATTCACTGATATGAAATTAGAAGGATTTGAAGCAATAAATTTAACAGGATTTGAAGATTATGAAATACAAGAGTTAAGTTTTGTTAATGATATTGAGTTTGATAATGATTTTGATTTATCTGATGATGATTTAAGTGAAGACAAAGAAGAACCAAAAAAAGAGGAGGTAACTTGTCCGTATTGTAATGAAACTTTTGAAGTTTAAGTTTATTGTGCAGAAATGAGTCAGTTATCTCTTGTTTTTGATTGTGCAGATACCGGATGGTTACAGAAAATTATGAAAGTTTATTGTGCAGAGGGGAGGGATACAGAGAAAATTATGATACCCCCATTCAACATATTATTTAGTTTTTACAACTCCCAAGATACAGAAAAATACCTTCGATTTGCAAAAAACATTCTTGTAGATAGTGGAGCATTTAGTTTACAAAAAAGAACAAAACTAACTCAACATGAAGCTGATAAATACTTTAAATCCTATTGTAAATTTATTGAAGAAAATCATGAAAATCCAGTAATTCAAGGTTTTTTTGAATTGGATATACCGGAGCAAATAGGATATGACCAAGTGAAAAAATATCGTGAAGAATTATTTGAAATAACCAGTAAAATTATTCCAGTATGGCACAAAGAATATGGGGTTAATGAATTTAAAAAATTAACATATGATTATGATTATATTGGTGTTTCATGTGTAAAACATAGAAGTATCAAAAAAGAAGCATATCCAAAATATGTGAGGTATAGTCATAATAATAATTGTAAAATACATGGATTAGGATTATTACAAGAAAAAATATTAAATAAAGTGCCATTTGATAGTGTAGATGGAACAAGCTGGTTTAAAATGGCAAGATTCGGAAGAAAAAATGGTAAAAAAATCAATAGTAATTATATTTACAATAACCAATATGAATTGACATTTGCCGAGTTAATGGAACATATTAAATTTCAAGAAAAAATGTATAGGAAATGGAAGTGGTATCATAATGACTAAAACAGTTTTAATTTTAAGTGGAGGTTTTGATTCAACAACTTTACTTTATAAATTGTTAAATGAAGGAAAAGATGTTGTTGCATTAAGTTTTAATTATGGTCAAAAAGCAAGTAAAGAATTAGAATATGCGAAAAGAACAACAAGTAAATTAGGAATTGAACATTTTATTTTTGATATTTCGACTATATTAGAATTATTAAAATGGAGTAGTTTAATAGATGAAGATAATAATAAAGTGGAAGCTCCTCAAAATACAGTAGTTCCTTCAAGAAATACTATTTTACTTGAATTGGCAACAGCATTTGCAATAAGTAATAATTGTAATGAAATATATTATGGTGCAATAAAAGGAGATATAAACGATTATCCAGATACAACACCCACATTCCTAAAACAAATAAATGAATTAAACAAAGTTAATAATTATGAATATATTCCTATTAAAGCACCATTTATAAATTTGGAAAAATGGGAAGTTGCAAAAATAGCAATACAATTAAAAGTTCCTTTTGAAGACAGTTGGAGTTGTTATTTAGGTGGAGAAGAACCATGTGGCAAATGTTACAGTTGTAAAACAAGAAATGAAGCAATAATAAAAGCAAGAAAGGAGTTAGGTTTATGATTTATTTAACAACAAAAAACACATTATACAGTAGTCATCAATTGAAAAACCATAAAGGAAAATGTGCTACTTTACATGGACATCAGTATGAAGTTGAATTAACTTTAAAAGCACCATATGAAACAATAAAAAACAATGAATGTAATTTCTTAATTGATTTATATGATTTTGACCAAATATGGAAAACATTATTCCCAACAGACCATGTTAACATAAACGAAATAACACAAGAGGATAACCCAAGTGTAGAATATTTAAGCAAATGGATTTATGATAAATTAAAACCAACATTAAAAGAATTATATTCTGTTAAAATATATGAAACCCCAACTAATTATTGTACATACAAAGAGGAATAATGATGAAGGTTAATGAGATATTTAACAGTTTTCAAGGTGAGGGAATTTATACTGGTGTTCCAGCCACATTTCTTCGATTAGCTGGTTGTAATTTAAACTGTGATTTCTGTGATACTAATTTTAAACAATATGATGAATTGCCTGTGAATATGGTTAAAAACATTTTAATAGAAAATATGGAAAAACACAAAACAAATATAGTTGTCATAACTGGTGGAGAACCATTACTTCAATACAATGAAGTAAAACAATTAATTGATGAATTAAAATGCAAAGTCCAAATTGAAACTAATGGTACAATCATCAAAATTCCATTAAATGCAACCTATATGATAAGTCCAAAAACAGACATAGAAAAAATATTCCTATTCTACAAAAACTATGACAAAGCACATTTCAAATTCATAATCCAAAACAAGAAAGACTTGCAACAATTAAACAAATTACTCCAAGATTACGATGAAATCGTATGGTTGCAACCAGAATACAGTAAAGCACAAAAAATAACAGAATTAATATTAAATACTGATTTAAATTTTAATTATCGTATAAGCGGACAATTACACAAATATTTAGGAGTTGAATAATCATGATAAACCAAGATTTAATCGAAACAAAAATAGAAGAAATACTTGAAGAAGGATTAGGTTTAGACTGGAAAAACAATCCCCATCTAATAGAAACCCCAAAAAGAGTTGCCAAAGTATACAAAACAATATATGAAGGATACGAAAAAACACCCATAGACCATTTGAAAACATTTCCAGCACCAAAAAATGGAGAAGATAATCAAATAATAAGTGTTGGAGCAATACAATGTTATTCAGTCTGTAGTCATCATATGTTACCATTCAGTATGGACATTTACATTGGATACATACCAAACGAAACAATATTAGGATTATCCAAATTTGAAAGAATATGCAAAAACATTTGCCGAAAACTACAAGTTCAAGAAAACATAACAGAAGAGATAGCAGACTTTTTACAACAGCATTTAGAACCAAAAGGAGTGATGGTTGTTATTAAAAACAGTAGACACTTATGTATGGAAATGAGAGGAATAGAAAGTCGGAACAACAGTGTAACAACAAGTGCAATAAGAGGTGCTTTCAAAGAACAAGAAGCAAGAAATGAATTTTTAAGTATGATTTAACTTTCCTTAATTTTCCTTAATTAAAAAGGGGTTAATAAAAGATGAATATTGCAAATGAATATTGGTGCAAACATTTTCCAGCTTTAGATACTGGAAGAAAAGAAACAGATTATGGTTATAAGATTAGACAAACTTGGAAAGATTTGGGGTTTCCAAAATATCCTGTTGTTGATGAATATTTGAGTTTACCGAAGGGAACAACCAACCAATATGCTCATAAATATGATTATACAAGTATAAAAGCAAAATATGAAGAATTGAAGAATCAGATTCATTTGGAGCAACAAGAAAAAGAACAGCAAGAAATGGAAGATGATTATGCTGATATTTGGAAAACAGCAAGAGGAAGTATTAAATATCGTATTAATGATTTAACCAATAAGATTAAAAAAGCAACAAATGAAAAAGAACTTGAAAAATTATGGGATAAATATTATGAAGCATTAAATGAATTAAAAAGCATACAACCTACTGAAAGAATTAATAAACATTTAACAAACCAATATAAAGATACTTCTGCTGATAAATTGGAGATTGAACAGTCTGGTGAATTAACTTTAAATGAGAATGTTAGAGTAGAAACAGAAGAGGAGAAATTAGAAAGATATGCAAATTACTTTAAACGGATTGACAAACCAGAACAAAATTCTACTGGCGAGTAAAGTATGCGATAACAGGTTTATTCCTCATAACCCTTTCCGGCAACAATTATACTTCCTATCCAGTACAAGAGAAGAAGATTTTTACGGTGGTCAAGCCGGAGGAGGAAAATCCGATGCACTTTTAATGGCATCTTTGATGTATTGTGATTATTTACCGGAGGATAATGACCAAGTAGTTTACGATGCACTAATACTCCGTAGAACTCTTGATGACTTGGAAATGCCAAATGCAATATTAGATAGAGCAAAGCAATGGTTGTTACCATATGAGGATAAAGGATTGGTTTATTACAAGGACATTAAAAAGAAATTCAAATTTTATAATGGTGCAACATTAACATTTCGTTACCTTGCACATAATAATGATTTAAACAAATATCAAGGTGCTGAATTGCAATTTATTGGTTTTGATGAGTTAACACAGTTTCCGGAAAATCAATATTTATATCTGCATAGTAGACTTCGTAAAACAGAAGATAATCCCATTCCATTAAGAATGCGAGGTGCATCTAATCCGGGTGGTGTTGGTCATGAATGGGTGAAAAAAAGATTTATCAATAAGGATAGTCCTTGTTCGTATGTTCCGTCTGCTTATACTGATAATCCTTATTTGAACCACGATGAATATGGTAAACAGTTGGATAAGTTGGATGAGTTGACAAGGCAGCAGTTGAAGTTTGGTAATTGGGATATTATATTATCCAGTGGTTTGTTGATGGATTTAGAAACCTATAATCAAAGGAAAATATCTTATGATACTTTTAAGGATTGGCAACCTGTATACACAACCATTGGTATTGACCAAGCTTCCACTGGTACAGACCGATTTGCTATGAGTTGCTTGACATATTTTGATAATGGGAAATTGGTATTGGTGGATTTAGATAGTACCCCAAGCAGTGAACCTCAATATCGTTTAATTGATTTTATTAAACGAAATCAAAGGTTTATGCCTCGTGTGGTTAACTTTGAAAAGGAGCAAGGTAGTAGTCCTCATTATGCTTTAACTTATTGGAGGAATTTGTTATTGGATTTATCTTCTAAAATGGGTTTTTATGTTACTGATACAAGTGCTTCATCTACTGGTTCGAAATATAATCGTGCTTATCCGGTGGCTTATCATATTCGTAATGGTTCTATGTTGATTAATAGGGATATTCCTTGTTTTTATGAGGGTTCGGAGTTGTATGACCCAGTTAGTGTTTTTGGTTCGCAGTTGGTTTATTTACATCCGGATAAGGAGGTTATGAAGGAATTTAGAAGTCCTGATGAGTCTGATAGTGTTGCTTATGCTTTTGAGAAGATGCAGGAGTCTATTAGTGGTTTGGCTTTGAAGGTGTAATATTTATTTTATTGTTTGTTTTTGTGGTGGCTAATTGTTTTTTTTATTTATCATATATAGTTATTTATCATATATATGAGGTTTATTTATTTTATTTATGATTTTGTGGTTTTGATTTTGTTTATAGGGAGTTTTGTATAATAATTTAAATAATTATTTATTTTATATATTTATTTATTTATTTTATTATTTT
>JAEIGA010000508.1_pt1 | contig 57689 bp, 49 predicted proteins | sample 9270691 | NCBI WGS metagenome assembly JAEIGA01 (sample SAMN17057246, study PRJNA624740) | gut metagenome | biome: biome; isolation source: fecal sample | host: Bos grunniens | place: China: Xizang | collected 2019 | reverse complement strand
TTTCTCTAATACCCACCATATACGGCTATTTCTGCCGAAATTAGAAATATGGCGGGATAACACAAAAATGGTATAAGTACCAACCACTTATCATATTTTGCCCTCATTCTGCCATTTTTACGCAAGTTCTTCGTATCTTTGCGATTGAGAAAAGATGATTGACTTATGCAAGGGGAGAATTTGACTACTGGCAGCGTGTTGGGGAATATAGTGTATTTCTCGATTCCGTATTTGTTTTCGTATTTTCTGCAAATACTTTACGGACTTGTCGACCTGTTTGTGGTGGGTCAGTACTGTGGCGTGAGTACGATAACAGCAGTGTCGATAGGTAGCCAAATAATGCATATGCTCACGGTGATAATAGTGGGGCTTGCAATGGGAACAACAGTGTTGACTGCTCAATCGGTGGGTGCAAACGATGCGAAACGCACCACAAAGGTGGTGGGCAACACGATAACATTGTTCTTGGCGTTTTCGGTGGTGATGTCGCTGGTTTTGCTCATTACGGTGGGCGATATTGTGAAAGTGATGTCGACACCTGCCGAGGCTGTGGGCGAAACTACGATGTATCTCACAATATGTTTTGCAGGAGTTCCATTTGTCGTGGCATATAACATAATAGCATCAATATTCCGTGGTATGGGCAACACGCGCAGTCCGTTGTATTTCGTTATGGTGGCATGCGTTGTGAATATAGTGCTCGACTATGTGCTGATAGGCGGTATGGGCATGGGTGCAACGGGTGCAGCAGTGGCAACGGTGCTATCGCAAACGGTGAGCGTGATAGTGGCGCTTGTGGTTATAAAGGTGCGTAAGAATGGCATGGGAGTTACTCGTGCCGACCTCCAACCACAAAAGGCTGTGATGGGGCAGATGTTGAAAATAGGTGTCCCAGTGGCATTGCAAGACGGATTTATCCAAATAGCATTCCTTGTGATTACGATAATAGCCAATCTTCGTGGCTTGAATGATGCTGCCGCTGTGGGAATAGTGGAAAAGGTGATAGGGGTGTTGTTCTTGATACCATCGTCGATGCTTTCTACGGTGTCGGCTGTGTCGGCACAAAACCTTGGTGCAAAGAAGGTGGATAGAGCCAAAAAAACTTTATGGGAAGCACTCGGAATTACTGTCGGGTTTGGATTGGTGTTCTCGATTGTAATACAATTTGTGGCGGGCGATGTGGTGAGTCTATTCACAAGCGAAAGCGAGGTGATAAGGCTTGGCGACCAATATCTGAGAGGCTATGTGTGGGACTGTGTGCTTGCAGGAATACATTTCTGCTTCAGTGGGTTCTTCTGTGCTTGTGGTTGGTCGATATTGTCGTTCATTCACAATGTGGTGGCGATAGTGCTTGCGCGTGTTCCGTTGGCGTATCTGGCATCGATAATGTATCCCGAAACGCTTTATCCAATGGGTATGGCAACCAATGCTGGTTCGCTCCTGTCGGTGATAATATGTGTAGTGGCCTACGCGTGGCTTATTCGCCAAAAGAAATTGGAAAAGTTTGCTTAAAAGATATAGACACAAAAAAATGCCCGATGATGAGTCGGGCATTTTTTGTATATAAGGGGTTGTGATTATTCAAGTATATATAGAGCACGAGGTGCGAAATGGATTTCGGGCGTAACGGTGAATTGTTCGCCTGTGATTACATCGCGTAATGTGGTGCCCGAAGGCAAAATTTCGCGATAAATGCTCATATCCACGCTTAGCTGACGGTCGGTTCCGTTCATAATCACTACTGCTCGGTGGTCGCCAAGTCGGCGTTCGTAGACATACATACCATTTTCGGGCATGAAGTGCTTTAATGAACCTTCCGAAATCACTTTGTTGCCTTTGCGCCAAGTAGCAAGTTTGCTCAAGAAATCGATAGCCTCGTTTTGCAAGTCGGAGCGTCCTTCGCGAGTGAATTCGTTATTGGTATCGCCGGGGAAGCCTCCAGGAACATCTTTGCGCACATCGCCATCGGTCTTTTTCTTGTCGCCATGCATAAGAAGCTCAGTACCATAGTAGATTTGAGGAATGCCACGAGTGGTGAGCAGGAATGCAATGCCTTGTTTCCACGAACCGAGATTTTTGGGCTTAGTGAGCAAGAAACGGTCGGTGTCGTGATTGTCGAGGAATGTAAGTACATTCTTAGGGTTCTCATATAGGTAGTCGAGCGACAAACGGTTGTATATTTTGTTCAATCCTTGACCGTATTCAAGAGTGTTTTCGTGGAATGCTTGTGTGGCAATAATCATTGTAGGGAAATCCATCACCGTAGGTAGGTTAGGATCGCCTTGCTTGTTGATGCGACTTCCGCGTTGCCAATAGGCAGTGCCAGCCACATCGCCATACCATGCTTCGCCTACGATGTTATAGCCTGGATATTCCTTTTGCACATCGGCAATCCATTGTGCCATAGGCTCCATGTCGGCATAAGGGTAGGTGTCCATGCGAATACCATCGATTTTGCTATATTCAATCCACCATATAGAGTTTTGAATGAGGTAACGCATGAGGTGAGGATTTTGTTGGTTGAGGTCGGGCATAGATGGCACGAACCAGCCTTTCACCGAACGAGTGCGGTCGTAATCGCTCGCATAAGGGTCGTTGATAGTAGATAGACGGAAGTTGGTCAAGCAGCTACCATCGGGAAAGTTTAACCAATCCTTGCTTGGAAGGTCGTCGATCCAAGGGTGAGAACTACCCGAATGGTTGAAAATCATATCCATCACCACCTTGATGCCTCTGTTGTGCGATGCAGCGATGAGAGAGCGATATTCATCGTTAGTCCCGAAGCGAGGGTCGACACGATAGTAATTTGTTGTAGCATATCCATGATAAGTGCCACCAGGCATATCATTTTCGAGCACTGGGTTGAGCCAAATGGCAGTAACTCCGAGCGATTCGATGTAGTCGAGGTTGTTCTCGATACCCTTAAGGTCGCCCCCATGTCGTCCGCTTGGGTCGTTACGGTCAACAGCAACAGGGAAATTCATTTCCTTGAGTGTGTTGTTGGTGGTGTCGCCGTCGGCAAAACGGTCGGGCATGATAAGATAAAGTACATCTTCCGAAGAAAAAGTGTTAGGCAAAATGCCGTCGCGTTGTTTGAGCTCGTAGGCTACCTTTGAGGTCTTCTTACCATTCTTGAATGATATGTTCATTGTGCCAGGTTTAGCCGAAGGCGCAATGTAAAGGTAGATTATCTGGTAGTTAGGGCTGTCGAGACGCACAACACTGTCGATAGCCACGCCAGGATAGTCGATAGAAGGTATGGCATCGCGAATGTCGTTGCCGTTTACCATGAGTTGCACTTGAGGGTTGTTCATACCCGTCCACCAAAAAGGAGGCTCAATGCTTGGCGCCGAGGCTTTTGCCCACAATGTAGAGGCAAAAGCACAAAGCACCGCAGTTATGAAGAATCTTAGGTTAGAATTCATTGTGAAAATAGATTATTTCTTGATGACACGCATATAGTCAAGAAGGGCAGTATTCACTTTGCCGTTCATGTTCACATTTTGTGGAGTGATATACTTGATTTGAAGCATATTCTTGCCACTTAGAAGGTCTACTTGAATCATGTTACTGAAACCAGTGCTCACCCATTCGCCATATCCGCGTTGAGGCATTACGATAGCGCCCACTTCGTGGTTGTTGACGATAAGTGTGCGAATAGCACATTTGTTGTCGGTGTTGATAGGTCCGCTACCATTAGCATAGCGAACATCGATAAGATAAGTACCAGCCTTTTCGACATTTACCATCAGAGTGATGTCGTTGTTCTTTTCGATAGTGGTTTCGACAAACTTCTTGCTGTGGCTTGCAGGAACAAGGTCGGTGCCTGCAGGAGCTACACTTTCGAATTGGTAGATGCTCATAGCACCTTCAGGGATGATTTCTTGAGTGCGCGACATGAAGCCAGTGAATTCCTTGCCCACAGGCACGATGTTCACAGTGGTGTACTTGTCGACATTAGGAATGCTGATCTTACCGTCCTTAGCAGTACCTTTCTTAGTACCGTTGATGTAGATGTCGTAGTTCACACCTTCTTCAGGAGCAGCGATAGTGGCTTCATTGCCATTCCACACTGTCCAAGGAGTAGCAGGCATAAATTCAGGGTGCTTCACAGTAGCCTTAGCAGCCTTGAAAGCATTGTTTGCCATAGTGATTTCGATGTTGTGTTCACCTTCGATGTTGGCAGGAACGAAATTGTCCTTGCGCACTTCGCCATCGATGCTGAATTGAGCAATCTTGTTACCAGTGCCTTTGACTGTGATGTTGAGCACGGCATTGCGATATTTGAATCCCTTAAGAGACTTAGTGCCTGGAATTGAAGTAGGAATGAATGGCTCGAACTTGATACCATTAGAAAGATAGGTCATGCCGAGGAATACGCGGTAAATCATAGCCAAGTTGCCCGCAGCACTCCACAATTGCTTGTCGCTATTGGTAGCTGCACCACGGTAGTCGCCAGTGGTTGAAACAAACAATTCTTTGTGAGTACCAAACAATGCTGCAGCACGGTAGATAGCTCCCAAACCATGAGAAAGAGCTGTTTCGTTGCCAGCTTTAGCAGCAGCCCAGTTCCAATAGCCTTGAACGAAAGGCCATATAGCATCGTTGTGGTAAGGCTTGATGTTGCGAATCTTAGGATAGATAGACGAGATGCCGTAAGGAGTGGCAGGAGTGTTAGCGATAAGTTTCGCGTCACGGTCGTCGTCGGCAATACCGAAAATCACACAAAGAGATTGTCCGAGAGCATCGGTCATAGGCGACTTAAGAGGATAAGTACCACCATAGATATAACCACTATAATAACCCTTGTCTTCCATCCATAGATTTTGGTTGATAGCATTTTTGAGTTCGGCAGCAATCTTTTCATATTGTGAGCCGTCTTCGCCCAATTCTTCGCTCATTTCGGCAAGAATAGAATAAGTTTGTGCAAAAACTGCGTTAGTACCCAAGCACATTGATTCGTAGATGTCCTTAGGAGACGCCCATTTAGGGTAAGATTGTTCGCGCCAGTCGAGATAAGACTGTTCGCCATGCATAAGACGGAATTTGTTGTCCCAAATGGTTGGGATATCATCAGCAACCGAATTTTTGATTACATTGTAGGCATATTTAAGCCATTCCTTGTCGCCAGTGATTTTATAGATTTCCCAAGCAGCGATGCTCCACACTTCACGGTCGCTTGAAGCAGGCCATGAACCACCAGTACCAGTGTCTTGAATGATGCGATCGTTCTTCACCTTAATCTTAAGACTGTTGATAGAATGCTCTGGGTCGATGAGGCCTATGCCGAGGTGAATAGCATAGCTTGCGTCGCGAGTCCACACGCCGTCCCAGTTTTCGCCAGCGCGGAAAGCATTGTCGGCGTTTACCACAGCAAGCATGTTTTCAATAGCCATATTGTAGAGGGCATTGATAAGCTTTTGGTCGGAAGTGTAGATAGGATAGTCAGGATTAGGAGCATCGATCTTCCAATTCTTAGGAAGGTCGGTCTTTTGAACATCAGGGTTAAGCGCAATCTTCACGCCATAGATAGTGTCGCCTTCGATAGGTTGAAGCTTTTGCTTATCCTTACCATAAAGGTTGTCGAAGTCCCAAGTGAGAGGGTCGATGTTACCAGCCACCCATATACCTTTGAAGTCGTCGGCGTAGATGGTGTCGTTGGTGTTGGTGACATAGATTCCTTTTTCTTTAAAACTCTTGATGAGAGGTGCCACATTCACTTTGAGTGTCCATTCGGCATTCTTGTCGAGAGGTTTGCAGTCGGCAGGAAGTTGAGGTTTGCCTTGAGCTGGCACACCAAGAGGAATAATGGTGTCGGTACCAACGATAGAATAGTGAGTTTCGCCAGGGATAAGTTCGTTGTCGCGCGAATTGAGCGATAGACGGAACTCGATGAGAGGCGATGGTGCTTCATCGGCAGGAGAAGCATAGTTGGTAACCACTTCGGTGTCGCTAATAGCCTTAGCTACGAAATCACCTTGGACCACGCTGTCGCCATTGACAGTGTAGATGTCGTTTTGTTCAATAATGTCGCTTGTAACTGTTGTTTTCTCGTTGCAACTTGTTGCTAAAGCAGCTAAAAAGCAGGTAGCTAAAATAAGTTTAGTTCTCATAGGGTTTTGTACATAATAATTATGTTACAAAAGTAGGTACTTTTTTGTAGATGTGCAAACCACTATTTTTTTTTTAAGGGGTATAAGGTTACGAAATGAAAGTAAATGAAACATGAATAAATAACGCATATACGATGTGTGAAAATAACACAAAATAATATACGAAATGCCCATTTTATCGGGCTTTTTGGAGGAAAAAGATTGCAAAATGTTTGCCAATAATCATTTTTTTTGTATTTTTGTATCATCAAACCTCACAAAAATCTCGAAAATAATAAAATTTGCTTTCGAAATAATAGTGAGAACGAAATAGAAATGTTAGTTAATTAAAGATATATGGGATAGGTGCGAAAGTGCCCAGTCTCAAAAAGATGTTAACCCTAATACCACATTTTATTCATACTATTTTTTTCCTAGGGCACCTCGTCGTGAGTCGCGGTGCTTTTTTTATGCCCTAACGCGAAATAGAAAGGGAAACTGAATCCAATTTCCCTTTTTGTTGCAAAATCAGTGATTAGTATTGTTTTTTGAGCGAAGATGAAGAAAGGCGGCTTAGGTCTTTCTTGGCTTCTTCCTGTGCAATGTAGAGAGCGATGCATCGGGTCATGAGAATGTCGTCGTGTTGACCCTTCATAGCTGCATAAGATCCATTAGGCTGTTTCTCGTAAACACTGAATTCGTCGAGAGCATGCGAGTCGTGTTCGATGTAGAGGTGGTCGCGAATAATGCGCATCATCGAGTAGATCACCTGTTCCTTGGTGCGACGGTTGGTGTGGAACCCGATGCGTCGTTCGTGGGATGGGTTGGAAGCCGACGGCATACGCCAATAGAAATTGGAATAGGCTTGGCTCACGATGTCGAGGATGTAGGCACTACCATCGCCTTCGGTAAATTCCGTTTCGAGCGTGTTGCTTTCTATAACGAGAAGCGCATTGTTGTACCATCGTGCTATCTGAGCAGCTTTCCATGCTAAGAGGTCGTGGTAGGTGTGTCCACGCCATTGCGCCACAATTTCGGGTTTCCCCAACGGACTAAGGCGGTCGACCACGGCAATGACCGAATAGTCGGCCGAATCGCTGATGCCACCCACATCGACGGTAACGATGTAGCGATTGTTGGAATTGACAGGGATAGTGGGAGGCTTGCGCCACACATGTAGTTTGCCCGTAGATGATTCGACAAATCGCAAGTCGTTAAGAGCCGATTTACCTTCGCGTGCATTACCCTCGAGTTCGCCCACGAATGCTGGTTGATAACAGTCGTTACGAAACTGTTCGATGTCCGAAAGAGCAAACACACATTTCCCAGTGTTGGCAAACGCCTCGATGTCGTCGGTGGGGTATTCGGCCATCATCTGCGTGTGAGAGTTGTACTCCTTGCGCTTGGCGTGATACCATGCAATCATTTCGAGAGTTAGCCCTTGATTCCATAGATTAAGTTCGTATTCATCAAGTTCTTTCCAGAGAGCCTCGACATCGTCGACCGGAGTGCGATAGATTTCGATTTCGTACCACGGCACAAACACTGCTTGCTTGTCGCTCATTCCCGCTTTGGCACGAAGCCACTCGGTGTGAAAGAAATTGCCCACTCCGTTCGCCGTGCTTTCCATGACAATGACAGTGAGAGGCAAAAGTGCAACCGAGCCACACACTGCACGCACCACATTTTCGGGACTTCGTAGCGGGGTAGCACGCCAAAATGCCACTTCAGTGAGGTGTGCCATAGCGATGTCATAACCACGAATAGCCTCTTGACTTTCGGCCGAGCCCATAGCCACAAGACAGTTGCGACCAGTGATTTCGCTCACATTCTTACTCTTTTCGAAAGGTCGGAATATCATGCGTTTTTTGCTTGGAGATAGACTGGTGGGGTATTCCATGAGCAAACGAGAGTAGATACCCTTAATCGCCGAAGAGGTGTCCTTTAAGTGCCCACAGATAAGGCTGTTCCAATGGGTGCAATGCACTATTTGAATCCATGCCATATAGATTTGCACAAGAGTGGAGCCTCCCCATTGTCGTGCTTTGAGCATGATGAGACGAATGGGTTGGTTGTGGGTGCGCATATCTTCAAGAACTGCCAAAACTCGGCGTTGAGGAGCGTTGAGCGTGAAAGGAATGCTTCGAGCCGAGACTTTGTCCTTGATAGTAACGCAACGAGCGCACCAGAACTCAAAATCGTATCTGATGCGCAAGGCTTCCACTTTGGAAAGAGGTGTGTTGCTATTGATGCGATGCTCACGGAGCATCTTGGTGGGTAGATATAGAGGTTTACCCTTGAATGTGCGTAGTTCCCGCTCGCCATAGCACCCAATGCCTGAAATAGGGTCGTAGTTGGTGGAGAGAGCCGCATTGCGACGCTCATTTTCTTCGATAATGTCTTTCATAGTAACTTTTTTAACTTGCAAAGAAAATATAGCTTGAAAGGTATTATATCCTCGAAAGAGTAAAAGCCTAAAAGTGAATGCTAAAAAGGATAAATATTGGTAAAATGCCAACAAATGTTTTGCAAATAGCCAAAAGCGGTATTATCTTTGCCCTCGATATTGAAAAACACACAGAATTTATACTATTTACTATGACAAAACTCAGTAATGAATTTCTCGAGATGAGAAACAAGGAACTAATAGCGTCCTACAAGAAAATCCTTAAAGAAGAATTTGCGAAAAGTGGTGTGGTGAGTCGTCGTCGCATAGTGGAACGAGTGATATATGAGTCGCATCCTCGTTTTCATGTGAGCTATGAGCATGCCTACAAAGTGCTGTCGACGGTTCGTAATCATGGCTTTGGTGGTTTTAGGCTGTCGTTGCGACGGCAGATGTGGCAAGAACTGCTTGAGCTTGTAGAAACCGAGATGAAAGAACGACCTTACCTAAACTTTGGGCACGCATTATCGCGTGTGCTTGCAGAGAAACGCGCGAGTAGGTTTTATATCTCGCCAGAATATTGTTATAAATACTTGTATAATATAGCTTAAATACCATGGAAAGAACATTTACAGTGGGGCTCAGCCTGGCCTCGTTAAAGCAGAAAATAGGCTGTCAATGCGCTTGGGTGGATGTAACAAATATGGCAACACTTCCACCGATAGTAAATCCTATGAAAAATGCCGCTTTAGACGCATTAATCGAAGCAAAAATAGGTGATTTCGAGAGTCAATTTGGAGGATATGTGAAAGATGTGTCGCGTGGAGCCGATGTGGTGAAAATGACGATAGGAATCGAAGGAGAAAAAAATACAAATTGGACGAAACTTGCCCATTTAATCGAGGAATATGTGATGTGGCGTGCGCTTGTGGAACTGTATGCACCCCAAAGTCAGGCAAAGCATGTTCAAGAATGGTGTGTTGCCGAATCGCAACGAGTCGAATCGAGATTAAAACAAGCGTTGTGCGTTAATTAATAGGGAGTTATGAGGATAAAAAGATTGAAAATAGTGCCTAAAGGAGTAGCCGACAGGGTGAATGTGGAAAGTGGTGCTGTGGGTGAATGTCTTGGTGCAATGAATGTGCGTGAATGTGCCGATGCCCTCGAACCGATGGGAGTGTGGAGGTCGTTGTGCAAATTGTCGGGAAATGAGCGTGTTGTGCTTATCGATAATAGGGAAGACGGTGAATATTTCTTGTCGTGCAAAGGCATTGTGATGAATGTAGTGGGTAAACGACTTGATGGCGAATTTGTGTCGATGAAATCGACTATTTGCACACTTGATAGCGATGTGGAATGGGCTCAAAGTGTGGGAAGCTTTGTGGTTGTAGGAACACTGACAGGATTGAAATATCTGCACTACAAGGATCAAGAATATAAGTTGCTTGATTTCACTGAAATAGCCCCACAATTGGTGTTTGGCGCTGTGAATGTGGCCGAGGTGAGCGAAATAGTGCCAAGTATAACATTTGAAGAACTCTACAGCAAGTGGGAACGACTGACCGAGAAAGACCGAAAATTAGTGGAAACAACGGTGAACGAAAGTTGTGAATCGTTGAAACAAAGAGCCACGCAAAATGGCGCATATATTCAACCCGTAGCGGTGCGATATGCCGTGCGAATGCGTGATGATAGTTATGCGTGGATAAGTGCGCCAATAGTGGTGGGCGATGGGCTGCAGATGCGTAGGAAAGTGTCGGGCGTAGTGGATAGCGCGATGAGCTATTGTGGCGAGAGCGAATTGCAAACAGCGATGTATAATGTGGGTGTTGCTGTGGTGAAACCTATGTCGCAAGAATGGGCAGAGCTTGTGAAGTCGGTCGATGTGCTCGTGAGCGACGAACTCGCTCCTTTTGAGGGCGATAAAGTGGAGTGTAGATGTGATTATATAACTCCGAATAGGTATCTTACTTATTGGTTTAGGTCGAGAGAAAGCACGGTGGCATATAGCGAACTTGTGAATCCCGAAAAATGGCGCATATTGACACAAATTACCGATATTCAGGGGCTGACGGAATGCAGAGTGAGTGTGCCTAATGGCGTGGAGGCAATAGTTGATAATATGGGAGCATTGTCGAACCGTTGTGTGGGAGTGATGCGCAGTGGCTTGTTTACCGAGAACCTCAGCCGAGAACGAGCATGCCAATTGACACAATCGATTAACCACGATGTGGTGAGCAAAGTGGGATTGAGTGTTGGTGGTAGGTTGTATACTGGTGTGTATAGCCAGAAGATGCGAAATTGTTGGCAAGGCGTGCAGTATTGGGGCGATGATGTGGAGGCGAAACCATGCGAAATGATGGTAGTGGCACGATTGCACACTGCAAATGGCGAAGCTGTGAAGGTGGATAGATATGCCTGTGATTACACACCCTTGCAACTCAACGCACTGATAGCCTATCCCGATGCAAGAGCCGTCGAACTCACCGTGAAGGTGCAGAGTGGCGATGATGTGAGTGAATGGACAGGAGAATTGGTGGGGTGTAACGAACAAGGATATGCCTATTTCTTGAACAATACGGCGGAGGATGTGGAGTTGGAAGCGAGTGTTTCGTTCTATGAGCCAACCGAGCAGCGACAAGAAGAACCAATAAGAAACGCAGTGCAAGTGAGCGCCGTCGCCAATCCATTTGTGACAGAACAGCAACGCACTGTGAGTCAGAGCGAAGTGCTTGCGTTGGCAGGAGTGAGAAAAACCGTGTATTCAAGTACTTTCGGGCGATATCCAGTGTATGTTTTTACTCGCGAAGGTATCTTTGCGTTATCTTACAAGGCGAAAGGCGATTATAGCGATGCACAATTTATCGACAATCGCGCTATTGGCAGCGAGAAAGCCTTGGCAATCGCCGATGAAAAGGTGTATTTTGTGAGTAAAAGTGGAATGTTGTGCGAGTTGAGTGGCAAAGATGTAAGGGAACTTGGAAAAGTGGACGATGTGGCACAAATGACGTGGGTTGGAAGCAAGAAAGAGTTGGTAGTGAGGTGGAACGATAACACGATAAAAGTGCTGTTGCCTAGTGGTCGATGGAGCGAAAGAAGCGACGGACTGCGTAATGTGTATGTGTCGAATGGAGGTGATGCCGTGGGGCAAACCATTGCAGACGAACTGGTGGATATGAATGACGAACAGCATAGTGAGGTGGCGTTTTCGGCCGAAACCTATCCTATCGAGGTAAACGAAGGATTGATGATTGCTCCAATGATGATGACGGTGAATGTGAGTGGCGATGATGTGCAAGGAACTGTGAAGCTACTGGGTAGCGATGGAGTGTCGTGTGAATGGAACGACATTGCCACGATAAAGTTGGAAGGAGCGGTGTGTCATCCACAGCAGTTGCAGATATATGCACGCCCTTGCAGATTGCTCAAAGTGGTGATGGAAGGCGTGGCACGAGGCACAGCCGTGTTGAGAAATATAACCGTGGATTATAGGGTGTGAAATGTTTTATTTGAGTCTTGCTACTCCCAAAGTGGCAAGACTTATTTTTATGCCAGGAATGTGTGCTATAGTTGAGGCGGCACTGAGAAGCGTGGCTCCAGTGGTAACCACATCGTCAACCAAGAGAATGTGCTTGTTTTCAAGATATTCGCTATTGTTTACATCGAAAATGCCTTGCGTGTTGAGCCATCGCTCATAGATGCCCTTGGCAGTTTGTGTGTCGTGATCGCGGACAGCCACGATGATATCGGTGAGAATAGGGACATTGAACACATCGGCAAAACCTTGTGCTATGAGTTCACTTTGGTTGTATCCACGCTTGCGCTTTTTTCGAGGATGTAGAGGGACAGGAATAATGTAGTCGATGTCGCTAAAATAGCCACACGCAACCAGTTGCTTAGCATAGAGCGTGGCTACAAATCGTCCTAATTGTGGCTGATTGCGATATTTGAGGTCATGAATGATGTTGGCATAAGGATTCCCCTTTTCGTAGAAGAAAAAGCCCGATGCGTGTTCGATAGGCACTTTCCCAGCGAACAACTGTTCCATAGCGTTGAACTTGTCGGTGTGATAGCGCGTGATAGGAATGTCGGTGAGACACTTCGTGCAAATGTGCTGTTCGTGCGACGCAAGAACCGAATCGCACACAGGACAAATGCGCGGAAAAAGCACATCGAGCAAGGCGTTATAGATATTTTTAAAGGTCATCATCGCAGCCGGGAAAATCAGGCATGTGCTTGAATATCAGGTTGGTCTCAAATCCTCTTGACGACGCATATCGTACTACAGCCGCTTTGGCTTTGATAGGGTCTTTAGAGGCGAGTGAGTTCATTTTTGCATTCAGAATGGTCTTGAGTATGCTGATGTATTCGTTTTCGTCGATGTGAGATAGAGCCTCCTCGATAGCCTCACTTGAAATGCGTTTCATGCGAAGTTGGTAAGCAATCTTTACGCGTCCCCAGCCTTCAAGGTTGAACTTGTCGCGTGCAAAAGCCGATGCAAAACGCACCTCGTCGAGGAAACGATTCTCGATGAGTTTTTGAGTGATATTATCGGCATCGTTGGGTGATATTCCCCACGACGAAAGCTTGTTGCGGATGTCGCTTTCGGCCTTCTCGCAACGGCTACATAGCGCAGCTGCACGCGCCAACGCATTTTCGGGTGATATAGGTTTCTTTGTTTTCATTTGTCGAGTGGTTTGGTGGCTGAAACAAAACGGTCGTTGGCATACATGTCCTTGATGACTGCGATATTAGTAAAGCCGTTGTTGTCAAGGAGTTGCTCAGTTTCTTTGCCGAAATTTTGGTTTATTTCGAAGTATAGTCGTCCGCCTGGCGCAAGAGCACTCTTGGCGTAGAGCGTGATAGCGCGATAGAAAAGCAGAGGGTCGTTGTCGGGGACAAAAAGAGCCGTGTGAGGCTCATAGTCGAGCACATTAGCTTCCATATCGTGACGCTCCTTCTCGGTGATGTAAGGAGGATTGCTCACAATGATGTCGTAAAGAGGCGCGCTGGGTGCAGGTTCGGCGAGAATGTCCTTGAGCGCGAAGTTGACACGAGTTTTTAGAGTCTTAGCATTCTCTCGGGCAACCGATAGCGCTTCGGCCGAGATGTCGATTGCATCGACTTGTGCAAATCGCAAAGCACGCGCCAACGCAATGGCAATAGCTCCACTACCTGTACCAATGTCGAGAACTCGAAGGTCGGAGGCATGATTTTCCTCGACGATGATGTCGACGAGTTGCTCGGTCTCGGGACGAGGGATAAGAGTGTGAGGCGTAACCTTGAGGTGCATGCCTTGGAAATAGGCGTCGCCCAAGATGTATTGTATAGGCTCGTGGTTGAGAAGTCGAGTGAGAATAGATTGAACCTTGCCTTTTATGTAGTCGGATAGCTCATCGTCGCCGTGCATGATGATGTCGACTTGAGAATATCCTTTGAGATTCTCAAAAATGATTTTGATGAGAGAATTGATTTCGCCTTGCGAGAAAATGGGCGAAAGTGTGTCCTTGATGTGTTGCAAAGTCTGTTTCATAGGTGTAAAGATAGTTAAAAAGCACGAAGAAAAGTGGATTTAGAGTGTTAAAATGCGTTGGAGGTCGATATAAAGACTTATAAAGTGTGAAATATGAGTGTAGAACGAACTATTTTTATTAATTTTGCGAGGTTAAATATATTATAAAAAGATGCTTATTGTGTGAACAATCATAAAAAATGCCCTTAAAAGGGGTAATGTTATGAAATTTGTTGCTAAATTTGCATTTTAAATAGATTATACAAAAATGAATAGAAAATTTCCTATATGCCTATTGTTGGGCGCATTATTGACTGTAGTGTTCTTCTCTTGTAATAAAGTAGAAAATGAGGGTGAATTGATTTATAGTAATAGTGTCGTAATTTCATCATTTGCTTTGCAAGCAAATGATGATATTATGGAGAACTTGGATACAGTGTTCTTTACTATCGATTTGGATAGAGGATTGGTATATAATGCCGACTCATTGCCAGTGGGAACAAATGTATCAAGCTTGAAAGTGGATATGACTTATGCTGAAGGTTCTTCGGCTGAATTCCAAGTTACAGGTGGCGAGTGGATGCGCGACACTGTGTTCAAATACAACAGCGAAGACTCTATTGACTTCACTGGTGATGTGAAGTTCAAGATTATATCACGCGATATGATGAACGAAAAGACCTATACAATTAAGGTCAATGTGCATAAAGTAGAACCAGACACACTTTACTGGGGACAAATGGCTCGTCGTGATTTGCCATCTTACACTACTCCATTGGAACAAAGAACAGCACAATTCAACGATAAATTGTATTGCTTCATTAAGGATTTGAAGGGCTATATTATGTCGATAACATCAGATCCATTGGCTAATCGTTGGGAAAAGAATCGTTTCGAGTTGCCATTTACTCCTGACTTGAGCTCGTTCACAGCAACCGACGATGCATTGTATGTCTTGGATAGCGAAAAAACACTTTATACATCAACCGATGGTCTTAACTGGACTACTTGTGGCGTGAAATGGTATAGCGTTATCGGTTCGTATGAAAATACTTTGCTTGGTGTAACCGAAGAAGGTGGAGTGTATAAGCACGCACAATATCCAGCAAGCGAATCTTTCGTAGCTACTGAAGTGCCAGCAGATTTCCCAATTACAGGGATGTCGCAAATGGTGAAACTTGAATCTCGTTGGGCATTGAGCGATCAAAAGATTATGATCGGTGGAGAAACTGCAAGTGGCGAATATTGTAGATATACTTGGGGCTTCGATGGCAGCGTGTGGGGCATTGTATGCCGTGAAAATATGACAATAGGACGCTTGAAAGGTGTAACTTTGATTCCTTACTATTGTACATATTTCGATTACGAATCATTAGATGTGCTTGTAGAACCAACTTTGTTGGCTGTAGGTGGACATCTTGATGATGGCACAATACTTAGAGAGGTGATGATGTCAATCGATAATGGTTTGACATGGACAGTAGGAAACGACTGTTTGCAATTGCCTGAATATATCGAACCATTCACTGGTGCTCAAGCATTTGTTATAAATTCAACATTAACTGAATCAAGAAGCATGAGCAGCGCTTGGACTGAAATGCAAACTAAGTTGCCAGCAAGCATGCGCATCAATTCGAGAGCAATTAAGCCAGTTACTTCGTGGGAATGTCCTTACATCTACCTTATTGGTGGCGTAAACGAATATGGCGAACTAAATAATAATATTTGGCGTGGAGTGATAAATCGCTTTACATTTAAGCCTCTATATTAATATAGGAGTGGTGATTGATATACTTTTTTGACGCAAATTTCGTTTTAAAAAGAAACTAAAATAGGAAGGTGTTATGAAAAAGATATTGATTGCCTTATTGTTGTGTGTAAGCGTTGTGATTACAATGCAAGCACAAGACTATCGCTACGAGGTGGGCGCCGGCGTGGGCATGAGTGGCTATCTTGGCGATGTAAACAAAAGCAATGTGCTGCAAAGTCCTGGTTTGGCAGGAGGATTGGTGTTTCGTTACCTACCTTCGACACGATGGGCAGTGAAGGCAAGTGCAACAGTGGCTGGTATCAGCGGAAACTCAGCCGAAAATAATATGGTGTTTCCCGATGGGCAAACCTATTCGTTCAATTCTACGCTATGCGATGTAGGTGCGCAGATTGAATTTAACTTCTTGAACTATGGTATAGGTGCTACCTATATGAAGTTAAAAAGGATAACACCCTATGCTACACTCGGATTGGGAGGCGTTTATGCTTCGGCATCGGGTAAGAGCTCTTTCACGATGAATATCCCAATGGGTGTGGGCGTGAAATACAAATTGAAAGAGCGCTTGAATCTTGGGTTTGAATTTACAATGCGTAAAGCATTTGGCGACAAACTCGATGGATTGAGCGACTTGAACGGAGTGAAAAGTTCGTTTGGAAAGAACACCGATTGGAGTTCTTTTGCGATGTTTACTATAACATACGAATTTAGTAAGCGTTGTCGAACTTGCCACTATGTGGATTAAAGTGAAATAAAAAACGAGAGAAAATATAACTAATATGTCATTAGTAGAGAAAATAGACAGCAGCCGTCTGCCAGCACATGTGGCAGTGATTATGGACGGCAATGGCCGATGGGCTAAGCAACGCGGTCTCGACAGGTCGATGGGACATGTGGAGGGTGTGAATACTGTGCGTCGCATAACCGAAGCTGCGTCTGAGATAGGTGTTAAATATCTAACACTTTACACATTCTCTACCGAAAACTGGAATCGTCCTAAAGAAGAAGTCGATGCATTGATGAATCTTGTGGTGGTTGCAATCGAAAGAGAAACACCCGATTTGATTAAGAATAATGTGCGTTTGACAATGGTGGGCGATATAGCTCGAATGCCTGAATTTGCGTCGACACGCTTGCGCAAGTGTATGGATGATACATCACATTGCACTGGTTTGACGCTTGTTCTTGCGTTGAGTTATTCATCGCGATGGGAAATTCTTGATGCTTGTAAAAAGATAGCTTTGCAAGTGAAAAATGGCGAAATAGAAGCCGACGACATCGACGTCGCACTATTTGATGCAAATCTTGCAACAGCAGGAATGCCCGATCCCGACTTACTTGTGCGTACGGGAGGCGATTTGCGTATAAGCAACTATTTGTTGTGGCAAATAGCTTATTCAGAGTTGTATTTCTCGGAAAAATACTGGCCTGATTTCTCAAAAGAAGACTTCTATGCAGCAATTCTTGAATATCAAGCGAGAGAACGCCGTTATGGAAAGACCAGTGAACAAGTGAGCGAAACAGAAACGAAATAATACTTAGAATATACTATAATAAATGAATATGCGATATAAGTTACTGCCTGCATTAATTGCAATAATAGTTGGTGCATTTGCGCCAATGGCTACTGCACAGACGCAGAACGATACAATCTATAATCCTAAAATTGTGTACACTGGAATGCCTCAAAAATATGAAATTGCTGGCATAAAGGTGACAGGTGTAGATAACTATGAAGATTATATCATCATAGGTTATTCAGGATTGTCGGTGGGACAAAAAATTGAAATCCCTGGTGATGATATCAAGGCTGCTGCAAGGCGTTTTTGGCGTCAAGGTTTGTTCTCAAAGGTTCAAATCAAGGTAGAAAAGATATGTGGTGACAAGGCGTGGATCGAATTTGCGTTGCGTCAACAACCTCGTATCTCTGATATTAACTATATCGGTATGAAGAAGGGCGAGCGTGAAGATATTAAGCAACGCTTGGGCTTGATGAAGGGTAACCAATTCACTCAAAACATTGCTGCTCGTGCCGAACAAATCATCAACAAGTACTACGACGACAAAGGTTTTAAGAATGCTGATGTGAGCGTGAAGCAACGCGAAGACTTGAGCAAGGAAAACGAAGTGATTGTAGATATCAAGGTGGATCGTCACGAAAAGGTGAAGGTGCACAAAATCTATATCGATGGTAATGAAGTGCTAAGCGATAAGAAGGTGAAGCGCACAATGAAGAAGACCAATGAAAAGAATGACATTTGGAAAATCTTCAGTCAAAAGAAATTCGTTACAAGCGATTATGAAGACGATAAGAATCGTATTATCGAAAAATATAACGAATTGGGTTACCGCGATGCGCAAATTATCGCTGATAGCGTAGTGGCTTATGACGAAAAGACTGTTGATGTGTATTTGACAGTAGAAGAAGGTAAGCAATATCATATTTCAGATATTAAGTGGGTAGGTAATACATTGTATAACTCGGCATTCCTTGATGAAGTGCTTGGAATGAAAAAGGGTGATGTGTATAACCAAAAACTTCTTAAGAAGCGCACCGAAGAAGATGACGATGCTGTTGCTAACTTGTATATGAATCACGGTTACTTGTTCTTCCGTGTGTTGCCAATGGAAAATAACATCCAAGGCGACTCAGTAGCACTTGAAATGCAAGTGATGGAAGGACCACAAGCTCGTATCAATAAGGTGGTTATCAATGGTAACGATCGTTTGTATGAAAAGGTTGTGCGTCGTGAGTTGCGTGTTAAGCCAGGTCAATTGTTCTCTAAGTCGGACTTGATGCGTTCGGCTCGTGAAATTGCACAAACTGGTCACTTTGACCCAGAAAAGATGGATATCCGTCCTGAACCTCACGAAGAAAGTGGTACAGTAGACATCCTATTCAATCTTGAATCGAAAGCTAATGACCAAATTGAGTTCTCAGCAGGTTGGGGTCAAACAGGTATTATCGGTAAGTTGAGTTTGAAGTTCACTAACTTCTCAATCAAGAACTTGTTCCAACCATCATCTTATAAGGGTATCATTCCACAAGGTGAAGGACAAACATTCACTATCAGTGCACAAACCAACGCCAAGTACTATCAAGCATATAACATTTCGTTCTTGGATCCATGGTTTGGTGGCAAGCGTCCTAATGCATTGTCGGTATCGGCATTCTATTCACGCCAAACTGGTATCAACTCATCATTCTATAATAGCAATTACACCAACTACCTATATAATTATGGTTATGGCTATGGTTACGGTTATGGTAATAACTATGGTTATGGAAATAGCTATTCATACGAAAGTGCTTACGACCCAAATAAGTACTTGCAAATGGGTGGTTTGACAGTAGGATTCGGTAAGCGTTTGAACTGGCCAGATGACTACTTTACATTGAGCGCTGATTTGAGTTATCAATGGTATAACTTGAAGAACTGGGATTATTTGTATTATATGAACAATGGTGTGTCAAACTCATTGATTCTTGGTTTGACTCTTGCTCGTAATAGTATCGACAACCCATTGTATACCCGTAGCGGTAGTGACATTTCTTTGAATCTTGGTATTACACCTCCAGCATCTTTGTTTGGTAAGAAGGACTGGAAGAAGTTGAGCCAAGAAAATACAGTAGAATCAAAGAAGGAAATGTATAGATGGATTGAATACTGGAAGCTTAAGTTCAAGGCTAAGACTTATACTCCACTTACCGATGTTGACGGAAAATGGACACTTGTGTTGATGACTCGTGCTGATATCGGTTTGCTCGGAAGCTACAACAAGTATTTGAAGTCGCCATTTGAAACATTCTATGTGGGTGGTGATGGTATGTCAGGAAGTTATACTTACGCATCTGAAACAATTGCTCTTCGTGGTTATGACAATGGTGCATTCACTCCATACTCAAAGGAAGGTTATGCATATGCGCGCTACGTATTCGAGTTACACTTCCCATTCATGTTGCAATCAAGCACCACAATCTATGGTCTTGCATTTGTTGAAGGTGGTAATGCATGGACAAGCGTGAGCGAATTCCAACCATTCAATCTTAAGCGTTCGGCAGGTGCTGGTGTTCGTATCTTCCTACCAATGGTTGGTATGATGGGTATCGACTGGGCTTATGGTTTCGACAAGGTTTACGGAAAGAAGGGTGGTGGTCACTTCCACTTCGTGCTTGGTCAAGAATTCTAATAGAATCTATAGAGATACTAAGATATTTAAGGTCCTTAATGTCGTAAAGGCGTTAAGGACTTTTAAATTAAGGAAATATTTCTCAAAATAATAGCAAGTGTATTAAACTATGGCTAATTTAGCAAGTCAAAATAACGAATTTAACTTAAAAAAACTAATATGAAAAAGATTGTATTAACATTGATAGCCTGCGTGGCTATGTCGGTGAGCGCAAGCGCACAGAAGTTTGCTTTGGTTGATATGGAATATATATTGAAGAATATTCCTGCCTACGAAATGGCAAATGAACAACTAAATCAAGTGTCGTTGCGTTGGGAAAAAGAGGTTACTGATCTTTCGAAGGAGGCCGAAACATTATATAAGAATTTCCAAAGCGATATGGTGTTCTTGACCGATGAACAAAAAAAGAAGAAAGAACAAGAAATCGTGGCAAAAGAAAAGGAAGCCAGCGACTTGAAGTACAAATATTTTGGCCCACAAGGCGAATTGTTCAAAAAGCGCGAATCGCTAATCAAGCCTATTCAGGACGATGTGTATGAAGCCATAAAGAAGGTGAGCGAAGAACGAGGATATCAAGCAATTTTTGATCGTGCATCATCACAAAGTATCATTTTTGCGTCGCCTCGCATCGATGTGAGCAACTTAGTACTTGAGAAATTGGGTTACGCAAAATAAAAATCACAACAGAATGTAATACATTGCAATGGTAGTGTGCTTTCATAGCTAAAAAGACTATTTGAAATTTTGTTATTGGGCTGATTTGCACTATCTTTGTAGATGTTTTAGAAAATCGTAAATTAATAAACAAAACATTATAAACAATGATTAAGAAAATTTTACTTGCTGTACTTTTGGCAGCACCAATGTGCCTATCGGCTCAAACATTGAAGTTCGGAACAGTTAATACTCAAGAAGTTTTCAATCAAATGCCAGATAAGGCAACTGCAGAAAATACATTGAAGGAAACTGCAGCTAAGTATGACGCTGAAGGTAAGAAGCTGCAAGAAGCATTTGCTCAACTACAAGCTGATTACGAAAAACTTGAAGCTGACGCAACAACTCCAAAGGCTATCAAGGATCGTCGTATGCAAGAATTGCAAGAAACTTACCAAAAGATTCAAAATTTCCAACAAACTGCAGGTCAAGAATTGCAACGCTCACAAGAAGCTCTTCTTGCTCCAATCATGGACAAGTTGCAAAACGCAATCAAGGCAGTAGGTGCTGAAGGTGGTTACACATTTATCTACGATATGTCGATGGGTGTAGTGCTTTACGCTGGTAATGGTGCTGAAGATGTAACTCCATTGGTAAAAGCTAAGCTTGGTATTAAGTAATCGAATAGGTCGATTTTTCATAAGAGCCGTAACTTTAATGTTGCGGCTTTTTTTTGTGCGTATTCAAAATAATATGTACTTTTGTAATAGAAAGTAACTATAAAAACTATATAACAAGATGAAAAGACTTTTAATAATCGTAATGCTTGTGCTACCTCTTTGTGTAGCAGCGCAAAAAATTGGGGTTGTGGATTCGAAGGCTATCTTTGAGGCAATGCCAGAAAAGGTGGAAGCTGAAAAGCAATTGAACGATCTGCTTGAACAGTATAAAGCCGAAAACACTCGCCTTGAAAAGGAATTTAATCAGAAGTATGGCGACTTCCAAGCTTTGCCAGCTAATACTGCTAAGTCGATCAAGGAACGCCGTATGCAAGAAATTCAAGAAAATCGTCACAAGATTGCAAGCTACCAAGTAATGGTTAAGCAAGATATGGACACTAAGAAAGCTGAAGTGCTTGCTCCTATTAAGGCTAAATTACAAGCTGCAATTGATTCAGTGAGTACACAAGGCGACTATATGCTTGTTCTTGATATTTCAAGCACTCCAGTAGCATTTAAAAGCGCTAAGGTGGTAGATATTACTGCTGAAGTTAAAACGGCTCTTGGAATAGCTAAATAAGGCAAATAAATGACTAATAAAAATGCGATGTTCTCGTGGAGAAACATCGCATTTTTTGTGCTTATGTGATTGTGTTTTGGATAAACACTAATCGCGTTCTTTTTTGTTTAGTTGTTGGTTTTCTTGCTGTAAGTGAATTTAACCTTCACATCATCAAGTTTAAGTTTACCAATCATTGGGCCTGACACTGCTGGAGTAATACCAGTTGTGATATAATTTGCTTGGCCAAGGTAGTCGTAGTTAGCTTCCTTTGTTACATCGATAGGAATGATTGTCATGTCGGCAGCATCGGCAAGCTCGTCGTCGGTTGCGTCGATAAGATTTAGCACAAATTGACGCATGTCAGAGAATTCATAAGTTTTAGTTGTAACATTGAATTCGGCATAGAAACTTGTGATGTTATCAGGAATTTTGTTGTTAGCAAAGAATTTGTCCTTTTCTGATGTCTTTACAAGCAATATATATTGTGGAATATAAATGTCGTAGTCGTTCTTGATAACTTCGGCAGGCAATGTGAATGATAGCGCGTTGATAACCTTTAATTGATCTTTGTCGCTATTATACTTGCGTACGATTTCGTCGATAGGGAACTTGATGCGAGCATTGTAGCCAAGAGGAGCTTGGATGATTACTTCGCCTTGGTTCACCTTGTTTACAATGTTTTCATCCACCTTCATAGTGATATTGTTGTTGGTAATCACTTCAGGGGCAGCAGTAGCGTAGCTTGAACTGTCGCGAACGATAGTGTCGTTACCAGCTTCAGTCTTAGAATGACGCTTGTAGTTTACAAGCAAGAATGTTTTGTCAATCTTAGTGATGCGTCCGCTTCCGTAAGAGTTAGCAACATATATACCTGGGAACAATTCGTTGAACTTGTTTGGTGAAGTGAACGAATTAGGATCTTTCTTGTATTCGTTAAAGATTTTTACAGCCAATTCCTTTGGAAGAGGAGTTACGATGTTACGGTAAGTACCTTTTTCCATAGTAGAGTGTGTGAAAGAAGGTGAACTGCTGAAGGTAGCAGTGTAGGCTGTTGAACCAATAAGGCTATTGTCGCTGTAGTAACCCTCTGGTGAGAAATTGCTATTGATAGGAGTCGACAATTGCTTTTCAAGTTGGTACACATTGACACGCATAGGCATAATAGAGTCGCCAGTGTAGGCACCAATAGGCGAACGCATGATCAAGTTTATCGACTCAATCATGTCCACTGTAAGATTGGTTGTGTCGATAGATGTCGATGGCAAGAATTGGCACACGAAATCTGATTTCAATTCGCCGAAGTTCTTCACATTGATAGCTCCGAGCAATTGTGTCATTGTGCGAGTAAGAATCACCTCGTTTCTTTCGGAAACTCCACTCACAGTGAATGTAGAGTCGGAAACGATGTGCAAGTCGTTATTGCTCAAAGATGTTCCGATAGTGTCGTCAACACAAGAGCTGATACCACCTGCTATTATAATGCTGAGAAGCAAATAAACTGCTTTTTTCATAATTGTCTAATTGTAGTTTAGATAGATTTATAGAATTCGGCATAGCGATCCACATAGTCGCTTTCGTCTTCTTGGTAAGGAAGGAATGGAATGCCAAGTTCTTTTATGTATTCAATGATTTCAGGCTTAACATTAGGGCTGTGCTGAATAACGCCTTTAGAGTGAGCGATAGCAAGCTTAGTCAAAGCCACATAATCAACTGGTTTGCCTTGAATTGGAGCTACATCTTCAGGGATAATACCGTCCATAACCATCTTTTTGGCAAGCTTTTCGTCGAAAGGCATAGTGAATTCATCATCATAAAGCGAGTACACTACCTTTGAGTTTTCAAAAATAGGATCTTCGCTATACATGTGCTTCACATATAGAGGAGTTAGTGCAGTAATCCAACCGTGGCAGTGGATAATATCTGGATCCCAACCAAATTTCTTCACTGTATCCATTACACCACGCACGAAGAAGATACTTCTTTCGTCGTTGTCTTCAGGTGAAGTAGTGGTTTCGAGTTCCTTAGTTACATTGTGAGTGAAATAATCATCGTTGTAGATGAAATATATTTGCATACGAGCTTGCGACAAAGTAGCAACCTTGATGATAAGAGGATGGTCAGAATCGTTGATAACGATGTTTCTTCCCGATAGTCTGATCACTTCGTGTAGCTGTTTTGTGCGGTCGTTGATTGCGCCATATTTAGGCATAAAGGCACGCACTTCGATGCCCTTTTCTTGAATACCCTGAGGCAGATATCGTCCCACATTAGCGATAGGTGATTCAGGTAGATATGGATAAATCTCTTGAGAAATAAAAAGTACTTTCTTTACGTCCATAAGTTATAGTAAAATTTCATGCAAAGATACGAAAAAAAAATTACACTGAGGTGATTAGTAGCCATTAATGGGTTGTATTTAAAGAAATAATAGCTAAAATGGTAATATTTTAACAAAAATCAATGTGCTTGTGGCTATTTTCTAAAAGAAAAGGTCATAAATTGTCGGTTAATTTGTGTATGTGATAATTTAATATTTATTTTGCACTGTTTTTGCAAGGGTGGCACGATTCTTGCAAAACTTTTGTGTTGAAAAAATAATAAAAAATATATACGAAAATGTTTGAAAGTTTAGTAGAGAAATTAGAACATTCATTTAAGATTCTAAAAGGTCAGGGCAAGATTACCGAAATTAATGTTGCCGAAACATTGAAAGATGTGCGTCGTGCGTTGCTTGATGCCGACGTTAACTATAAAGTTGCAAAGCAATTCACCGATACAGTGAAGGCAAAGGCAATGGGTCAAGATGTGATCAACTCACTTGAGCCAAAGCAATTGATGATTAAGATCGTTCACGACGAATTGACCGAAATGATGGGTGGCGAACAAGCGCCATTTAACATCGAAGGCAAGCCAGCAGTGATTTTGATGTCGGGTCTTCAAGGTTCGGGTAAAACTACTTTCTCAGGTAAGCTTGCTAATCGCTTAAAAGCCGATAAGCGCAAGAAACCATTGCTTGTAGCTTGCGACGTATATCGTCCTGCTGCGATTGAGCAGTTGAAGGTGCTTGGTTCTCAAATTGATGTTCCTGTGTACTCAGAACCAGATAGCAAGAACCCAGTAGAAATTGCAACTAACGCGATTGCTTATGCTAAGGCTAACGGTCATGACCTTGTAATCGTCGATACAGCAGGTCGTCTTGCTGTCGATGAAGAAATGATGAACGAAATCGAAGCTGTAAAGAAGGCAATCAACCCAACTGAAACATTGTTTGTCGTTGACTCAATGACTGGTCAAGACGCAGTGAATACAGCTAAGGAATTCAACGATCGTCTTGATTTTGATGGTGTTGTATTGACTAAGCTTGATGGTGATACTCGAGGTGGTGCTGCACTTTCTATTCGCGCCGTTGTGAACAAGCCAATCAAGTTCGTGGGTACAGGCGAAAAACTTGAAGCTATCGACGCATTCCGTCCTAAAGGTATGGCTGACCGTATCTTGGGTATGGGTGACGTGGTTACTCTTGTTGAACGCATGCAACGCGAATAAGATGAAAAGAAGGCGATGGAACTTCAAAAGAAGATCGCTAAGAATCAATTCGACTTCAACGACTTCCTTGCACAAATCGCGCAAATCAAGAAGATGGGTAACTTGAAGGACCTTGCTTCGATGATTCCAGGTGTTGGTAAGGCTATTAAAGATGTAGATATTGATGACAATGCATTCAAGGGTATTGAAGCAATCATCTACTCAATGACTCCAGCCGAACGCGCTAACCCTGAAATTATTAATGGTAGCCGTCGTCAACGCATTGCGAAAGGTAGTGGTACATCAATGCAAGATGTGAATCGCTTGTTGAAGCAATTTGAAGAAACTCGCAAGATGATGCGCATGGCAACTCAAATGAAGAATCCAATGAACTTGATGCGTAATATGCGCCGTAGATAATACTCTTAAACTGTTATATTATGGAATTGATTGACGGAAAGAAAATTTCAAGTGATATAAAGAAAGAAATCGCTGCCGAAGTGGCCGAAATGATTGCAGCTGGCAAGAAGCAACCTCATCTTGCTGCAGTGCTTGTGGGACATGATGGTGGTAGCGAAACTTATGTGGCAGCAAAGGTGAAGGCTTGCGAAGAATGTGGATTTAAGTCTACACTTATTCGATTTGAAGACGATGTAACCGAAGAAGAATTGCTTGCTACAGTGGATAAGTTGAATAACGATGCCGATATTGATGGTTTTATTGTGCAATTGCCATTGCCAAAGCACATTTCGGAACAAAAGGTAATCGAAGCTATCGACTATCGTAAGGATGTTGATGGTTTTCACCCAATCAATGTGGGTAGAATGTCGATAGGTCTTCCTTGTTTCGTGTCGGCTACCCCTGCAGGAATTGTTGAACTTCTTCGCCGCTATAATATCGATACAAATGGCGCAAATTGTGTGGTGCTTGGTCGTAGTAATATCGTGGGTAAGCCAGTTGCTTCGTTGATGATGCAAAAAGGTAATCCTGGTAATGCAACAGTAACTGTGTGCCATAGCGCAACAAAGAATATTAAGGAAATATGTCGCGAAGCCGATATCATTATCGCTGCACTTGGCTCGCCTGAATTCGTTAAGGAAGATATGGTGAAAGAAGGCGCTGTGATTGTGGATGTGGGTACAACTCGCGTTCCTTCAACAGTAACTAAGAGTGGTTGGAAGCTAAAGGGCGATGTTGATTTTGAGCATGTTGCTCCTAAGTGTTCTTATATCACTCCTGTTCCTGGTGGAGTAGGTCCTATGACTATCGTTTCGTTGATGAAGAATACACTTCTTGCTGCAAAGAAGGTGATTTATTGATGACGAATACCAGAAATTGACAAAATCAATGAATTAATAGAAAATAAAAGTTGTTTATTTTCGGTTATATGAGTAATTTTGGGTGCTGCTTTAATGTGGCACCCAATTTTTATTTAAAAACGATATGGAATTGCTCTCAATATTGATGCTCACGCTGCTCGGATTGCTGCAGATGAACGACACTACAGAGGTGGCGTTTGTTGGCGATGCAATGCAGCACGGACCACAGTTGAGGGCCGCAGCGCAAAGTGATGGGTCTTATGATTATAGCGATTGTTTTGCACTGATCGAAGATGACATAAAGGCGGCCGATTATGCTGTGGCTAATTTGGAATGTCCGCTTGGTGGAGCGCCGTATCAAGGTTATCCATTGTTTAGCGCCCCCGATGCTTATGCGCTTCAGTTGCAAAAGAGTGGTTTCGACTTATTGCTCACAGCCAACAATCATTGTATGGACGCAGGCAGCAAAGGTGCTGAGCGTACGGTGAAGGCTCTTGACGAGATGGGAATGGGGCATATAGGCACATATCTCAATGCCGACGACCGTAGCAAGCGATTGCCTTATATCGTGGATGTGAATGGGCTGAAAATAGCATTTTTGACCTATACCTACGGCACTAATGGCATTCCAGTGAAAGCGCCGGTGGTGGTGGACTTGATAGATGAAAATCAGATAGTTGCCGATGTGAAGAAGGCTAAAGATAACGGAGCCGAAGTGGTGTGCGTGTGTGTGCATTGGGGCAATGAATATGAAATGCTTCCGAGCAAGCATCAACGCAAACTTGCCGAGGTGATGAAGTCGGCTGGCGTGGACTTGATAATAGGCGGTCATCCACATGTGGTGCAACCTATGGAAGTGGATTTCGCAGTAAATTCGGGGCGAGGTGTAGCCACAGTGTATTCGCTTGGCAATTTCATCTCAAATCAGAATGATGTGAATAGCCGAGGTGGTGCGATGGCGAAGGTGTTGATGGCACGATATGATGATAGACCGGTGTTGCTTGGCGTGAAACCAAGTCTGTTTTTCTGCCAAAAGCCTATCAGAGGTAAAGATAACTATGTTGTTGTGCCTCAAGAGCTAAAAGACTCGGTGCGTGCCGATTCGAAGGCTGTTTTTCAGTCGTTTATGCGCAATGCCGAAAACTTGTTTGAAAAATATAATATAAATATAGACTAAATAACTAAAAACATAATATAACAATGAAAAATCTAAAACAAATTGTCAATGGTGTGGTACACACATCACTTGGATGGGTAAAAGGTTCGGTTGTATATGCCGATGGTAAGATCGTAGAAGTAAAGAACGACAACGAAGTTGTTGAAGGTGCTGAAGTAATCGATGCTGAAGGCGGTTATGTAGTTCCTGGTGGTGTTGAACTTCATGTGCATGGTGGTGGTGGCCACGACTTTACTGAAGGCGATGAAGAAGATTATCGCAAGGCAGTACATGCTCACCTTATCCATGGTACAACAAGTATCTATCCAACATTGATGTCGACAACAGCTGAAAATATTCGTCGCACAGCTGAAATCTGTACTAAACTTATGGCAGAAGAAGGTAGCCCAATTCTTGGTCTTCACCTTGAAGGTCACTACCTAAGCCCAAAGAAGGCAGGTGCTCAATTGCCTGACGCTATTAAGAATCCTGATCCAGCTGAATATAAGCCTCTTATCGAAGATTTTCCATGTATCAAGCGTTGGGATATCGCTCCTGAACTTGATGGTGCTCTTGAACTTGGTGAATACTTGACAAGCAAGGGCGTACTTCCTTCAATTGCTCACACATCGGCTGTGTATGACGATGTAGTGAAGGGCTACGAAGTGGGCTATCGCCATGTTACACACTTCTACAACGCAATGAGCGGTTTCCACAATGTTCGTGAATACAAGCAAGAAGGTACTGTAGAAAGCGTATATTTGATCGACGGTATGACAGTGGAAGTGATTGCCGATGGTATCCATGTGCCAATTCCATTGCTAAAGCTTGTGTATAAGATTAAGGGTGTGGAAGGTACTGCATTGTGTACCGATGGTCTATCTTGCTCAGCAGGTGATGAAAATATGTATCTTGACCCTCGTTTTATCATCGAAAATGGTGTGTGCAAACTTGCTGACCGTTCGGCTCTTGCAGGTAGTGTGGCTACAATGGATCGTTTGATTAGAACAATGGTGAATGAAGCAGGTGTAACATTGTTTGACGCAGTGAGAATGTCGAGCGAAACTCCTGCTCGCATCATGGGCGTATTTGATCGTAAGGGCTCAATCAAGGCTGGTAAGGACGCTGATATGTGTATCTATGATGCCGACCTTAACTTGAAGGGCGTAATCGCTTACGGCAAGAAAGTAGTGTAAGGATATTAATAAATAACGATAGAATGTGCGGAGAATTCATTTTCTTCGCACATTTTTTTGTTTGTGATTTTGAGCGTTCTAACTCCTCAAAAATGTTAAAATTTGTTTGACTATCAGAGAAAGATTTACTAATTTCGCACAACCAAAAAAAGTTAACGGTAAATTGATTTTAAAATAAGTATAAGTATTCATAGTAGCAAAGATATAATATGAAACAAGTGAATTTATTGAGAAGAGTATGTGTTGCGATGGTGATGATGGTTTGTGTTGTGTATGTCGCTCAAGCACACGACTTTGAGGTTGACGGAATTTATTACAATATTACTTCCGAAACGAACAAAACAGTTGAAGTAACTTATAAGGGAGAGTCGTACTCTACAATTATTGAATATTCAGGTGATATAGTGGTTCCTGAAAATGTTAGCTATAACGATACTTTATATTCCGTTGTCAGCATAGGTAATCATGCATTCTATAATTGTGGTGATATGACGAGTATAGCTATTCCTAACTCAGTTACCAGTATAGGAGAATATGCATTCTATAAATGTAGTGGCTTGACAAGTATAACTTCAAAGAGGAGAACGCCTCCTGTGTGTGGAATCTATGCGTTTAAAGATGTAGATGTAAACATACCATTAATAGTGCCACTGGAAAGCGTGTCGCTTTATATGACTGCTTCTGAATGGAAGTACTTCAAGAATATCCTAGGTCAGGATATGAGTGGTGTGGAAGATACTTTCACTGATAATGGCGAGGTGTTAATCGAAGTTGCACGATATGACGCAAATGGTAAATCGATAGCAGCTCCTGTGAAAGGTGTAAATATTGTGAGATATAGCAACGGAACAGTGAAGAAGGTTTTTGAGAAGTGACAATTTCGCTAATTCTTCACTAAAAAGTGGAGGAAATGAAAGTTTTTTGAGAAAAAGTGCGCTAGCTCTTGCATGAATCAAAAAAAGGTTGTACCTTTGCACCCGTTAATCAACATGGTGGATTTAGCTCAGTTGGTTAGAGCGTCGGATTGTGGTTCCGAAGGTCGTGGGTTCGAGCCCCATATTCCACCCTTCATAAGCGGAAACTCCTCGGAGTTTTCGCTTTTTTTTGTTGCGTATAATTAGTCTTGTGTGTAAATTTGTACGAAATACAATTGCTATGAAAGTTGTTCTTGCTCCCGATTCGTTCAAAGGTTCGTTGACATCGAGCCAAGTCGCCGATGCGATGGCTGAAGGCGTTAAGCGCGCTGTGCCAGATGCTGAGGTGATTAAGTTGCCCCTTGCCGACGGAGGTGAAGGTACTTCGTATGTGCTGTGTGATGCGTTGGGTGGACGAATGGTGAGTTGTGTTGTACAAAATCCAATGAATGAGCCTATCGTGGCAGAGTATTGCGTGGCAAATGAACGAGCTGTAATAGAAACGGCTGTGGCAAGTGGTTTGACACTCGTAGCCGAGCACGATAGGAATGCTGTGAAAGCATCGTCAATGGGTACTGGTCAGTTGATTTTAGATGCGCTAAATAGGGGTTGTGTTGACTTTACGATATGCCTTGGTGGTAGTGCAACAACCGATGCTGGTATGGGTATTCTTGTGGCTCTCGGAGCGAAATTTTATGACTCACAATCGCGAGAACTTTCGGCATGTGGTGAGAACCTTGTTAAGATAACGTCAATAGATATATCGGGGCTTGATAATCGCCTGAAAGCCTGTAGGTTTTTGGCTGTGTGTGATGTTGATAATGTGTTGTTTGGAACCAATGGTGCAGCTTATGTTTTTTCGCCTCAAAAAGGTGCGTCGGAAGCTGAAGTGAAACTGCTTGATGAGGGGATGCGAAACTTTGCTGAGCAGGTGAAAAATAGTGTTGGCGTAGATGTGAGCGAACTGAAAGGAGGAGGTGCTGCAGGAGGAATAGGGGCTGCGTTGGTGGCGTTCGTGGGTGCTGAGTTGCGCCGAGGCGTTGATGTGGTGCTCGATGCAGTGCGATTTGATGAAATAGTGGCCGATGCCGATGTTGTGATAACAGGTGAAGGTAAGGCTGATCAACAAACTCTCATGGGAAAGTTGCCAAGTGGAGTGCTTGACAGATCGCATCGCAAAGGTGTGTCGGTGGCGCTCGTGGCAGGGAAAGTGGTCGATGGTGAAATGCTACGCGAGGCAGGATTTGCTGAAGTGGTGTGCGTGACGCCCCTTTCGATGCCACTTGAGGAGGCAATGCGCAGTGAAATAGCTAAGAAGAATGTGGTGGCTGCGGTGGCCAATTTGATGTCGAAATAGTGATATTTTGTGGATAAATTTATCGTCGCTAAGTGTTAACTTTCCAAGCTTTTATTTGTTTAAATTAATGATAATTCATAAATTTGTAATAATTTATGTGCTTATTCGTACCATTGCAGTGCGTTGAATTATCAGTTCTGGAATGCTATCAATTTAATTGTCTGGCAATTAGGTTGTTAAGTAATCTGGAATGAACTGTAGTATTATCTCATATCGAAAATGAGGGTAAAAACAGTAAAAGAAATCAGGAATTTATGGATACATTGATGGAAAATACCGAGCCAATGCAATGGTTTGTGATGAATGCCTATAAAAACGAAAAACGAGCCGAAGAAGCACTTGAAGCAGCTAAGGGAATGGAGTATTTTATCCCTAAGCGTTACGCTGTGCGAAAGTATCAAGGCAAACCAAAGCGTGTACTTGTGCCAGTGATTCCTAATTTGGTGTTTGTGAAAGCTCGTTACCAAGACCTCGAAGAATTCAAAAGAAAATGCCCTTATTTGCGTTATGCAACGATCAGAGAATCGGGACATAACAAGATTATGAAAGTGCCCGAATCGCAAATGTCGAGCTTTATGAAAGTGGCAAGTTGCATCGAAGAAGATATTATATATTACCATCTCGATGAACTCGACTTTAAAGCTGGAATGAGAGTGCGCGTGGTGGGTGGTGCATTTGAAGGGGTAGAAGGCACATTGATCAAGCTGAATGGTAAGCGACGCAAACGCGTGGTGGTGAAACTTGATGGTGTGTTGGCAATATCGGCTGCCGAAATCGAAACCGATTTGATTGAGGTGCTGAAAGACTAATAAAACAGACAAAATCATCGATAACTCTTTAATCCAAAGAGAGAAAATGAAAATAGCAGTAGCAGGAACAGGATATGTGGGATTGAGTATAGCTACACTACTCGCACAACACAACGAGGTGGTGGCTGTAGATGTTATCCCTGAAAAGGTGGAAATGATAAATCGTCGCGAATCGCCTATTCAAGACGAATATATCGAAAAGTATTTTGCTGAAAAGGAGTTGAACTTGCGTGCTACACTTGACGGACGCGAAGCCTATCGTGATGCTGAGTTTGTGGTAATTGCAGCTCCAACAAATTACGATCCACAAAAGAATTTCTTCGACACTCATCACATTGAAGATGTGATTGACCTTGTGCTCGAAGTCAATCCTGAGGCTACAATGGTTATTAAGAGCACTATCCCTGTGGGTTATTGCCGTTCGCTATATGTGAAATATGCTAAGAAGTTCAAGGAAAAGGGATTTGATGCAACAAGGAAATTCCGATTGTTGTTTTCGCCTGAGTTCTTGCGCGAAAGTAAGGCATTATATGACAATCTTTATCCAAGCCGTATCATTGTGGGTTATCCTAAGATGATTGAAAACTATCATGAAGAAAACGAGGCTATTAAAGCCATTGCAGGCAATCACTTGGGAGAATCGGCTCGCATATTTGCTCAAATGCTTCAAGAAGGTGCGTTGAAAGAAAATATCGATGTGCTTTATATGGGTTTGAAAGAGGCCGAAGCAGTGAAACTGTTTGCCAACACATATTTGGCACTTCGTGTGAGCTACTTCAACGAACTTGATACATATGCTGAGATAAAGGGACTTGACACACAAGCTGTTATCGAAGGCGTAGGACTCGATCCACGCATCGGTACACACTACAATAACCCATCTTTTGGCTATGGAGGCTATTGCTTGCCAAAAGATACAAAGCAATTGCTTGCCAACTATCAAGATGTGCCACAAAACATGATGTCGGCTATCGTGGAAAGCAATCGCACACGCAAGGATTTCATTGCCGATCAGGTGTTGGCAAAGGCAGGCTACTACACAGGCTCAAGCGATTGGAATGCCAAGCGCGAACAAGAAGTTACGATAGGCGTATTCCGATTGACAATGAAGTCGAATAGCGACAACTTCCGTCAAAGTGCTATTCAAGGCGTGATGAAGCGCATCAAGGCAAAGGGTGCCGAGGTGATAATCTATGAGCCTGCGCTCGAAGATGGCACCACATTCTTCGGAAGTCGCGTGGTGAACGATTTGGAAGAATTCAAACGCCAATCGCAAGCTATCATAGCCAACCGTTACGACTCAATCCTCGACGATGTAAAGGACAAAGTATACACCCGCGACCTTTTCAGACGAGATTAATAAGAAATCATTGATTTAATGGAGCTATCTTCATTAAAAAATAAAATAATGACATCAGACATAGGCAAACGAATTGCATCGGGTGCCTTTTGGTCGTTTACTGGTACTGCATTAGCCAAATTGATAGTGCTTATATCGGGAATTATATGTGCTCGCATATTAGGCAAAGAACTATATGGGGAATTTGGAATGGTGCGTTCCACTATCAACATGTTTGTAGCTCTTGGCACAGCAGGTCTTGGAATGACAGCAACCAAATATATAGCAGAATTCAGACAAAACAGCAAAGAGCGCATAGCATCGATTTTCTTTATAACCAACGGCTTCGCATTGCTAACAGGGCTTGTGATAACGATTTTGGTTCTATGCTTGGCTGAATTCTTAGCGTCGTATACCTTGAATTCGCCACATTTGGTTGATGCAATCAGAGTGGGTGCATTGTTGCTATTTATCACAGTGATTAATGGTGCGCAAACAGGCACATTATCGGGAATGGAAAATTTCAAGGCAATTGCAATCAATACATTTATAGCAAGCATCTTTGAATCGACATTGATGATATTGGGAGCCTACTATTATGGCGTGATAGGAGCAATTTTGGGCTACGGATTGGGCTTTGTATCGCTATATATAACCAATCACATCTCGATAAGAAGAGATTTCAAGGCTCACGGAGTTGAGATTGATAGGAAATTGTTCAATAAAGGCGATTTGTCGTTGTTGTATAAATTTAGTTTGCCAGCTATGCTGTCGTCGTTGCTTATTGCTCCAACATATTGGGTCGCTCGAACAATGCTTGTTAATGATTCGGGATTTGAAGAATTGGCAATATATGAAGCTGCCGAGCAATGGCGTGTAATCATCCTATTTGTGCCTGTAGCTGTGGGACAAATCGTTCTGCCAATACTATCGAGCATTGTAAACGATGATAATAGAAAATACTGGAAAGTGCTGAAAATTAATATATTGATAAATCTGGTGGTTTCACTTGTGATAGTGTTGCTTGTAGCACTATTTAGTCGATATATTATGAGCGCTTATGGCGAAGGATTTGATGACACAACTACACTCATCGTGTTGTCGTCATCGGCAATATTCTCGGCCGTGTCAAATGTAGTAGGTTCGGCAATTGCAAGTAGAGCAAAAATGTGGGTAGGCTTTATCTTCAATATGATATGGGCAATATTGGTGATAGCGTTTACTAAGATATTCCTTGGAATGGGATACGGCGCATTGGCAATAGCATTATCGTTCCTCTGCTCATATATATTGCATACTGTGTATCAATATATATATTTGTATTATATGGTTAAAATGAAATAGCATGAGAGCTTTTATCGTATATAAACATGTGTTGAATTTGTCGGGAAATGGGTTTGTTGTAGGTGGTATAGAGACCTATTTGTTGGCATTAACAAAGGTTTTAAAGAAAAACGGAATAAAACCTATTATTGTACAACGAGCAAACGAAGATTTCGAAAAAGAAATCGATGGAAATATATATTGGGGCTACTCGGTGAGTGCTAAGTCTTATCATGAAAAACTTTATGCTAAGATTAAGCAACAGTTGAACGAAGAAGACTTGCTAATATGGGGTACTGACACATTCTCAATGAAAGTGCCACACAAAAGAACCTTAGCAATACAGCATGGAATAGATTACGACTATTTTCCTGAAGAAGATAAGCGAAAGAAGCTATTTATGGACTTAGGTTTAGGTTGGCTGGTGAAATATTTTCAAAGAAGAAGAGCATTGAATGTATTTAGACGAGCAAACTATAAAGTGTGTGTGGATTATAACTTCTGGAATTGGTATAGAACATTCTCGGTGCCAAAAGAAGACAAAAATATATATGTAATACCAAACTTTGCACAAGTAGATGAGTGGGAAACCAAGGCACCAAGCGATACTGTGAAAGTGGTGTTTGCTCGACGATTTGTGCGTCGCAGAGGAGTAAGTGTGTTCTTGGAAGTAGTGAAGCAATTGAAGGATTACAAGAATGTTAGTTTCACTTTTGCTGGCGAAGGTCCATATTTGTCGGATATAGAAAAATTGCAAAAAGAGCAAGATAATATTATTATTACTAAATATGAACCATCGGAGGCGATTAGGTTCCATAAAGACTATGACATTGCAGTAGTACCTACAATTGGTTCGGAAGGAACATCATTTTCGTTGTTGGAAGCAATGTCGGCAGGCAATGCCGTGGTGTGCACCGCAGTGGGTGGTATGACCAATATTATCTTGAATGATTACAATGGATTAATGGTGAAACCTAATTCGGTGGAAGCTTTAAAAAATTCATTAGAAAAACTAATAAAAGACCCTGCTTTGCGAGCTACACTTGCAAAGAATGCACACACAACGGTGTCGCAATCGTTCTCGTTAGAGAAATGGGAAGAACGATGGTCGTTGGTGTTGAATGATATAAAGAAGCTATCATAATACTATATGGTATTCTGGATTATACTATTAGCATTGTTGCTTATATATCCTACAGATAAAAAAGGGATATGTATATATTTCTTTGTTATTGTAGGTACAATATCGGCAATTAGATACAATATCGGCTACGATTATGCCAACTATGTTGATGTCATAGAGGGAAATTATATGTATGACATCACTTATGACCGTTTGGAGGTAATTCCTAAAATTTTGATTTGGCTTACAAAAATGACTGGACATACACAGAGCTTTTTTGTAATGACTTCTTATGCGATTATAGGTATAATGGCATATTACATCTATAAGAATTCGGGCAATAAAAAGCTATCGATAATGCTATTTATGAGTGTCCCTTTGTTCTTTTGGTCATCATTGTCGATTGTTCGTCAGCTATTGGCTGTGTGCATCGGCTTGTTGATGATGATGAGTATTTATGAAGGGAAAATAAAGAAGGCATTGATATTCTATGTGTTAGCAGTATTATCGCATAATTCAGCTTATGTATTGATTTTGGCGTTTTTAGCTAAGAAAATAGATGTCTCGAGTAAGATATACTTAGTGATATATATTGCTTCATTTACTTTGTTTTCGGTATTCTATGGTCTAATCTTAAAGTATGGCGAAATATTCATATTTGAAAGAGCTCTTCTTTATGTGGAGATGAACGAAGAGTTAAAGGGTAACACATCTTTGTGGATATTGTTCAATTTGATTTACATCGCAATGTACTTTGTTATAAAGATAAAATCATTAGGCCCACAAAGTAAATATTACTACACATTATTCTATATAGGTGTGATTCTATTTAATGTGTTTAGCCCAGTTGCAGTGTTGGCAGGTCGATTGTCATTGTATTTCTTAGTTGTGATAATTACTCTATTGCCTAATGTTATAATTGTAAGATTTAAGCAAACAAGAAGGCTTGTCAATATGCTTGTCTATATAGTTGGTATTGTTTTGTATGTATATACACTGCATTTGGCAACAAGTTCTTATGAGAAAGGTATTACAGTGAAGGACCCATATTGTCCTTATAAAACGGTATTAACTTTGTAATGATGTATATTTCGGTTATTGTCCCTACATACAAGCCAGGTGAATATATATGGGAATGCTTGGATTCGTTGGAACGACAAACACTCTCGAAGGCACATTTTGAAGTGATAATTGTGTTGAATGGGTGTAATGAACCTTATTATACACAACTTAAAGATTATATTTCACGCAGTCAAGTTCAATATAATTTTATTCACATTGAGGAAGGTGGCGTATCGAATGCTCGAAACATAGCTCTTGATACTGCGAAAGGTGAATATATAACATTCATTGATGATGATGATTTCGTATCTCCTTCTTATCTTGAAGAATTATATGAAAATTCATCGTGCGACACCATGGCTTTGTGCTATCCATATGCGTTCAACGATGGTGATAAGACACAGCTACCTTATCGCATCACTGCGCAATATGAAAAAAGAGTACAATATGGCGTGCAAGCTTATTGGAAAAATAGAAAATTCTTCTCAGGTCCATGTATGAAACTAATCCCTAAGAAATATATAGAGGACCGTCGATTTGATTGCCGATTTAAGAATGGTGAAGATTGCCTATTTATGTTTCTTATCTCAGATGAATTTAAGTGGACTAAGTTTACATCTCGTGATGCTATCTATTATCGCAGAGTAAGGAATAATAGTGCTAATTTCAGAAAAAGAACACTTTGCGATAAAATAGGTAACTCGATAAAATTGATATTAGCATATATTAAGATATATATATTCAATCTAAATAAGTATAATTTTTGTTTCTTTTCTACGAGGGTTTTAGGCGCTATTAAAACTCTGCTAGCTTAAATTATACATATTGATAAAAAACGAAACTTTTATGAAGAAAATAATGTTGGTATTTGGAACTCGTCCAGAGGCTATTAAGATGGCGCCGCTGGTTAAGATGTTTCAAGAATATTCCAATGATTTTGAGACTATTGTGTGTGTAACAGGTCAACATCGCGAAATGCTTGATCAAGTACTCAATATATTCGACATCAAGCCCGATTATGATTTGAATATTATGAAGCAAGGTCAGGATCTATATGATGTAACAGCTCGAGTGCTTACTGGTATGCGTGATGTGTTGAAGGAAGTTCAGCCAGATGTGGTATTGGTGCATGGCGATACCACTACATCTACTGCTGCTGCACTTGCTGCATTCTATCAACAGATTCCTGTGGGCCATGTTGAGGCAGGTTTGCGCACTCATAATATATATAGCCCTTGGCCTGAAGAGATGAACCGTCAAATCACTGGTCGCATAGCTACTTATCATTTCGCTCCAACTCCATTGAGCAAGCAAAATCTACTCACTGAGGCTGTTGAAGAAAGTAAGATATCGGTTACAGGAAACACTGTGATTGATGCGCTATATTGGGTGGTGAATAAGATTAAGACCGACGAAACAATGGGTTGCGAACTTGAAGCTGTGTTGTCGAAAGCAGGCTACGAGGTGAGTCGACTCAGTGAAGGCAAGAAATTGGTGCTTATAACAGGTCATCGACGCGAAAATTTTGGCGATGGATTCATCAATATGTGTCGAGCTATCAAGGCGTTGACCGAAAAATATCCTGAAGTGGATTTTGTGTACCCAATGCACCTTAATCCTAATGTACGCAAGCCTATCCACGAGGTGTTTGGCGAAGATTTGAGCAATCTTGGCAATATGTTCTTCATTGAGCCACTTGAGTATTTGAGCTTCGTGTATCTGATGGAGAAATCTACAATAGTTCTTACCGATAGTGGTGGCATTCAAGAAGAAGCTCCAGGACTTGGCAAGCCAGTGCTTGTGATGCGCGACACCACTGAGCGTCCCGAAGCGTTGGATGCCGGAACGGTGAAACTGGTGGGAACAAACTATGATAAGATTGTGGGCGAAGTGTCAACATTGCTTGACGATGCGTCCTATTATGATAAAATGAGCAAGGCTGTCAATCCTTATGGCGATGGAAAGGCTTGCGAAAGAATAGTAACTGTATTAAAATAATAGATATAGAATGAAAGCGTGTTTTATGGGATTGGGCTACATTGGATTGCCCACAGCCATTATAGCAGCAAAGCATGGAGTTGAAGTTGTAGGGGTTGACATCAATCCTAAAGTGGTGGAAATGACCAACAGCGGACACTTGCACATTATTGAACCAGGATTGGAGGAAATGTTGCAAGAGGTGGTGAAAAGTGGTGCATTACATGCCTCAACTACTCCCGAAGTGAGCGATGCTTATTTCATGGTTGTACCTACTCCATTCAAAGGAGAGCACAAACCCGATATTTCCTATGTGGAATCGGCTACAAGAGCCGTTTTGTCGTTGCTTAAGGAAGGTGATTTGTATGTGATAGAATCTACATCACCTATTGGCACTACCGAAAAGATGGCTGAGATAATATATGCTGAACGCCCAGAATTGGAAGGCAAGATTTATATAGCATATTGTCCCGAACGAGTGTTGCCAGGCAATGTGATATATGAACTTGTGAACAATGATAGGGTGATAGGTGGTATAAATGCCGAATCGACCGAAAAGGCCGTAGAGTTTTATGTGCAATTTGTGCAAGGTACATTGCATCGCACAAACTGTCGCACAGCTGAAATGTGTAAGTTGACCGAGAATTCAAGCCGTGATGTGCAAATCGCCTTTGCTAATGAACTTTCGTTGATTTGCGATAAAGCAGGTATCAATGTGTGGGAACTTATCAACTTGGCTAACAAGCACCCTCGTGTGAATATTCTACAACCAGGTTGTGGCGTGGGTGGTCATTGCATTGCTGTCGATCCTTATTTTATTACGGCCGATTTCCCAGAAGAATCAAAGATTATTGCCGATGCTCGCGAAATCAATAATTACAAGTCGCAATGGTGTGCCGAAAAGGTGAAAAATGCCATGCTTGAATATGAGCTAAAGAATCACAAACGACCAGTTGTGGCAATGATGGGACTTGCATTCAAACCTAATATCGACGACTTGCGCGAATCGCCAGCTAAGTGGATTGTAACTATGGTGATGCAAAGTTGCAATAATGCCGATATCCTTGTTGTAGAGCCTAATGTGGAAACGCATAATGTGTACAAACTCACTGATTATAAGGAAGCTTACGACAAGGCCGACATCGTGGTTATGCTCACAGCACACGACCAATTTAAGCAACTTCCTTATAACGAAGACAAGGTGATTTTGGATTTCTGTGGCATTTATAAGAAATAAATGAACTTATAATAAACTGTAATAGTTTATATAGATAACGCATGAAGGTATTATTGGTAGCCGAAAGATACTGGCCTGAGGTAGGTGCTGCACCATCTCGATTGGCAAATATGGCCGAAGGTCTGAGCCAAAGAGGGTGCGAAGTGGATGTGCTTACAAGTTTGCCCAATTATCCTAAAGGTGAAATTTTTCCCGAATATAAGGGTTGTGTTAGCAAGAAAGAGACTCGCAACGGCGTGAATGTGTTCCGTTACTGGATATATGCAACGGTGAGTCACAATCCTATTGCGCGCATCCTCAACATGTTCAGTTTTGCGTTTATGATATGGGCGTTTGCTTTCAAGTTTAACCGAATAAAGGGCTACGATAGAATCATTATTCAAACTCCTACATTGGTGGTGGCAGCAAGTGCGATGATTCTGTTTAAAAAGTTGTATCGCAAGACTTGTTTGCTCAATGTTAGTGACATTTGGCCACTTACGGCAGTTGATATGGGTGCAATAAGAGAGGGCAGTAGTAGCTATAAGTTCTTGGCTATGCTTGAACGATTCCTCTATCGAAATGCCGATGGCGTATTGGGACAAAGTCAGGAGATTTTGGATCATATAGCTCGTTTCATTCCTAATACGAAGTTGTTCCTATATCGTAATCTGCAATATTATGATATGAGTGCCCAACCTAAATGCAAATCTAACCCATTGAAGGTGGTTTTCTGTGGAATGTTGGGTGTGGCTCAAGATGTGGCAGGAATAGTTAAGAATATTCCGTTTAAGGACTTGGGTGTGGAATTCCATATCTTCGGTGGAGGAAAACAACTTGAAGAAATTAATGCGTGGATTGCTAACAATCCCGATGGTAATGTGTTTGCTCACGGATTTGTTCCTAAAGAGAAAATCTCAAAGAAGTTGAAAGAAATGGATGTGAGCATAGTGCCTTTAGCAACAAGAATTAGAGGTGCTGTTCCATCAAAACTCTACGACACATTGCCACAAGGTTTGCCTATCCTATTCTGTGGAGGAGGCGAGGGAGCTCAGTTTATAAGTTCTCGAGGAGTAGGGCTTGCGAGTGAGCCAGGCTATTACGCTACATTGCTTAAGAATATAAAATCATTTAGTGAGATGTCGCTAAGTGAATATGAAAATATATCTAAGCGTTGTTTGGAAGTGAGTCAAAAAGAGCTTAATTTTGAACGACAATTAGATGAAACAATGGAATATCTAAAGGATTTTTCAAATAAAGAATCATAAAGACAATGAATAATATATCGATTGCCTTATTGGTAGCATTTTTAATCAGTTTTCTGGTAACTAATTTCTTAGTGCCCCGATTGCTTGTAGCATCGCTAAAAAGAAGATTACTTGATGTGCCCAACAAGCGCTCATCTCATCATGTTATAGCGTCTCGATTGGGTGGAGTGTCTTTCTTGCCAAGTGTGTTGGTAGCTGTGTGCGCAGTAGTAGCATTGTGGCAAGTGTTTGATAATGTGCTTATAGCTCCAAGTGAAGCTCTCCAATATATCATTCTTATATGTGCATGCGTGGTGATGTATGCTGTGGGATTGTTTGATGATGTGGTGGGGCTCAAGTTTAAGATGAAATTTGTGGCTCAGTTTGTGGCATCGGTACTCATTGTATCATCGGGTGTGTGGGTTGATAATTTCCATGGCTTATTCGATGTAAATGAGGTAGCTATGTGGATAGGTATTCCGTTCACGATATTGCTTATTATGTTTGTAATCAACGCGGTGAATCTTATCGATGGAATCGATGGTTTGGCAAGTGGATTGAGCATTGTGGCAATGGTGGTTTATGGACTGCTGTTCACCTACTTAGGCGATAACGGACAAGCGTTGGTTGCTTTCTCATTGGTTGGTTGTCTAATAGCCTTCTTCTACTATAATGTGAGAGGATTTTCTAATAAAACCATCAAAATATTTATGGGCGACACAGGTAGCTTGGTTACAGGTACAATCATAAGTTTGTGCGCAATAAAATTGATACAAAGCGACACTGTTGGTGCCGACATGAGTGGCTTCTCAATGTTGATGGCTTATTCGGTGTTGGTAGTGCCATGTTTTGATGCTATAAGAGTGATGATAGAGCGTCGTCGCAATGGCAAATCAATGTTCTTGCCCGACAAAAATCACATTCATCATCGTGTGTTGTCGTTGGGACTCAACGAGCGTGTGAGCATGATAGTTATCGTGTGCTTATCGGTAGTCATCACGCTGTTGAATGCAGGTTTGTACTTCTTGCTATCGATAGAGTGGATTATACTTGTTGATGTCGTAGTATTTGCGCTATTTCATGCATACATATCAAGAGCGATAGCCTCACAAAAAAAAGCTGAAAACAAAGATTAATTCGATACTATAAAAGATAACTACAAGAGCCAATTCCCAAGGGAGTTGGCTCTTGTAGTTTTTCTATGTGATTGAGGATTTTGTCTCCTCAATGCGTGTTATAGTTGAAGTCCTGTGATCAATGTGATGTAAAGTTGGATTGCTGTGCGAATTTCGGTGCAATCGATGTACTCGTCGGCTGTGTGTGAGCGTGCCGAGTCGCCAGGACCGAGTTTGAGCGATGGAAATGGCATCAATGCCTGATCGCTAAGTGTTGGTGAGCCGAAAGGCTTTCTTTCGAGCGTGTTGAGGCGTTGCACTATAGGGTGCTCCATGCTGATGCCCGAAGGGTTGAGGCGAGTAGAACGCGGAGTGAGCGTGCACCATTCATAAGGCACATTGTTGCGAATGATTGCAAGAGTGTCTTCGTTGGAATAAGCATCGGTAGAACGCACATCTACAACTATTTTGCACAAATCGGGCACTACATTGTGTTGAGTTCCAGCCTCAATCTGCGACACTGTGATTTTGATAGGTCCAAGCATATCAGACACCTTGTCGAAAGTGAGATTGCGAAGTGTATTCACCACCTCCATAGCGCGATATATTGCATTTACGCCTTCGTTGCGAGCAGCGTGTCCCGATACACCTTTTATCTCGCCATCGAGCACCATAAGTCCTTTTTCGGCGATAGCAGGGTGCATTCCAGTAGGTTCACCTACAATAGCCACATCAATCTTAGGTAGCAATGGCAATGCAGCTTCAATACCATTTCGGCCGCTCACCTCTTCTTCGCTAGATAGAAGGAGAATGAGGTTGTAGTTGCGTTCTACATCGCACAAATGGCGGAATGCTGCTGTTAGCGCCACCACCGAAGCACCAGCGTCGTTGCTTCCGAGTCCGTAGATGTGGTCGTCTTCTTGAGTGGGTGTGAATGGGTCGAATGTCCAGCCGTTGGCAGGTTTTACGGTGTCGATATGGCTGTTAAGCAGCAATGTAGGCTTGTCGCTCGAAAAATCGGGCGCAATGCACCACAAGTTGTTAGCTTGTCGCGACGGATTGAGCCCAAATGAAGATAGTTGATCCTCAATGTAATCGGCAACCTTTGCCTCATCTCTGCTTATCGAAGGGATTGAAATCATCCCTTTTAGCATATCTATTGCATCGTAAAATAGTTCGTCCATATTGCAAAGATACTGTTAAATTGGGAAATAAGAGTTAGGAATTAGGAGTTTTATGCGAAATATAGTATCTTTGTATGATTTTTTAAGAGATATTATGGCAAACAAACTTGTAGAAATGGTGAGAACTCAATGTGCTCGTAAAGGGGACAAAGAAGTGTATCGCCAGAAAGATAATGTAACCAACGAATGGAAAGTAACAACATGGAATGAGTTCCGCTCTGGAATTGAGAAGGTGGCTCATGCGTTGCAAGTTTTAGGAATTGGTGTTCAAGAGAATGTGGGTGTGTTCTCGGCTAATACATATCACATCTTTATGTCGGATTACGGATTGTTCTATAATCGTGCCGTACCCGTACACATTTATGCAACGAGTTCGCGCGAGGAAGTGCGTTATATTGTTGAAGATGCTTCATTGAAGTTGGTATTTGTGGGCGACCAACCACAATACAAGATTGCTCGTGAAGTTCAAAAAATGATTCCTTCACTTAAACAAATCATCACTTACAAAGATACTATCAAGCTTGATGCCGATGATGACACTACAATGAGTTGGGACGATTTGTTGAAACTTGGCGAAAATGCAAGTGAAGCATGTCGCAACGAGGTTGAGGCTCGTCGCAGTTCAGGTGTTGAAGATGATTTGATTTATTTGATATATACATCGGGAACAACTGGTGTTCCTAAGGGTGTGATGCTTGCTCATAGCAATATGGACGAAGCGATGGCTCGTCACATGGAACGCTTGGATACAATTGAAGAAGACCAAATGTCGATGTGCTTCTTGCCATTGTCGCATGTGTTTGAATGTGCTTGGTGTCATTATTGCTTCACCAAAGGCTTGCGCATCGCAATCAATGAAAATGCAAAGGAAATTTCGGAAGCATTGAAGGAAGTGCATCCTAACATCATGTGCAGCGTGCCTCGATTCTGGGAAAAGGTTTACACTGGAGTGTTGAACAAATTCTCTTCGATGGGTTGGATCGGTAATGCATTGTTGCATCGCGCTATTAAGATAGGTCGTCTTCGCAATTTGCACTATCGCCGTCGTGGACAAAAGGCTACTCTATATGTTGATTTGCAATACCGTTTCTTCGATAAAATTGTGTTTAAGGCAATTCGCAAGGCTATCGGTATGGAAAACGGAGAATTCTTTCCAACAGCAGGCGCACCATTGAGCGAAAATATTGTGCGATTCTTGCATTGCTGTGGTATCAATATCGTGATGGGTTATGGATTGTCTGAAACTACAGCTACTGTAACTTGTTTCCCACGCAAGAACTTCAAGATTGGTTCAGCAGGTACAACACTTCCAGGCGTACAAGTGAAGATTGCCGATAATGGCGAAATCTTGGTGAAGGGTAAGACCGTGATGAAGGGTTACTACAACAAGCCTGAAGAAACAGCTGCCGTATTTACCGAAGATGGTTGGTTCCGTACAGGGGATTCGGGTTATCTCAACGAAGATGGCTCACTTGTAATCACTGAGCGTATCAAGGACTTGTATAAGACATCAAACGGTAAGTATATCGCACCACAAGCCCTCGAAAGTGTGCTTAGCGAGGATCAATATATCGAGCAAGTGGCTATCATTGGCGACCAACGCAAGTATGTTACTGCGTTGATTGTTCCATCTTATGAAGCATTGCAAGAGTATGCTGCTAAGAAAAAGATTGAGTACAAGGACATGGCTGAATTGGTGAAGAACGCCGATGTGGTGAACATGGTAGCTGAACGCGTGAATGCATTGCAAGCCGATTTCGCTTCTTGGCAACAGGTGAAAAAGTTCATCATTTTGCCTAAGGCATTCAGCATGGAAACTGGCGAACTTACTAACACCCTAAAAGTGCGTCGCTCAATGATCAATAAGATCTACGCCAAGGAAATTGAGGAGATGTACTCATAACAAATAGATAAATTAGACATTTTTTAAAGGATATACAATATAATATGATTACACAAGAACAACTAAAAGAGACACAAGAACGCAGGGACGCGTTGAGGAGGTATCTTTGACATCGACAGTAAGAGAATAGAAGTCGAAGAAGAAGAATTGAGAACACATGTGCCCGATTTTTGGAACGACCAAAAAGCTGCTGAGGCACAAATGAAGAAAGTAAAAACATTGCGCTTCTGGATTGAAGGTTTTGAAGAAGTGGACAAGATTGTTGAAGAGCTAGTACTTGCTTTCGACTTTGTGAAGGAAGAACTTGTAACCGAAGAAGAACTTGATGAACTATATGCCCAAACAATGGCAAAAATAGAAAATCTTGAGCTTCGCAATATGCTTCGTCTTGAAGAAGATAAGATGAGTGTGGTATTGCGCATCAATTCGGGTGCAGGTGGTACTGAAAGCCAGGACTGGGCTTCAATGCTTATGCGTATGTACATCCGTTGGAGCGAGCGCAATAATTACAAGACTACAATATCACAGCTACTTGAAGCTGAAGATGCTGGTATCAAGTCGGTTACTATCAAGATCGAAGGCGATTTTGCTTATGGATACTTGAAGAGCGAAAATGGTGTGCATCGCCTTGTGCGCGTGTCGCCTTACAATGCTCAAGGTAAGCGTATGACATCGTTTGCTTCGGTGTTCGTAACACCTCTTGTTGACGACACTATCGAGGTCAACATCGAGCAAGCTCGCATCTCATGGGATACATTCCGAAGTGGTGGTGCTGGTGGTCAGAATGTGAACAAGGTGGAATCGGGTGTGCGTTTGCGCTATCAATATAAGGACCCTTACACAGGTGAAGAAGAAGAAATCCTTATCGAAAACACCGAAACTCGCGACCAACCAAAGAACCGCGAAAATGCTCTTCGTCACTTGCGCTCTATTCTGTACGACAAGGAAATGCAACACCGTCGTGCTGAACAACGCAAGATCGAAGATAGCAAGATGAAGATTGAATGGGGTTCGCAAATCCGTAGTTATGTATTTGACGACCGTCGTGTAAAGGACCACCGTACCAACTATCAAACATCTGACGTTGGTGGCGTGATGGATGGCGATATCGATGGATTTATCAAGGCATTCCTAATGGAATTTGCTGGAAGTGAAAATGCATGATGGAAAAGATTACAGTAGTAAAAGTGGGTGGTAAGATTGTAGAGGATGAACTTTCTCTCAATCAACTGCTCACTGATTTTAATAAGATAGAAGGAAATAAAATCCTTGTTCATGGAGGAGGACGCTCGGCTACCAAACTTGCCGAACGCCTTGGTGTGGAAACTAAGATGGTTGATGGCCGTCGCATCACCGATGATGCTATGCTTGAAGTGGTAACAATGGTGTATGGTGGATTGGTCAACAAGCGCATCGTGGCAGCATTGCAAGCTCGCGGAATCAATGCACTTGGCATGACAGGTGCCGATATGAACATCTTATTGAGCGACAAGCGTCCAGTGAAAACTGTCGATTATGGTTGGGTAGGCGATGTGAAGCAAGCCAATGGTGGTGCTCTTGCCAAGTTGATAGGCGAGGGTGTAGTGCCAGTGATTGCTCCTCTCACTCACGACGGTATGGGACACATCCTCAACACTAATGCTGATACAATGGCTGGCGAAACAGCTAAGGCATTGGCGCAATATTTCGATGTTACATTAGTGTATTGTTTCGAGAAAGAAGGCGTGTTGCGCGACGAAAACGACGACAATAGCGTGATTCCTGCTATCGATCGCGAATTATATGCTACATTGAAAGAGGAAGGCATAGTAGTAGGCGGAATGATACCTAAACTTGACAATTCATTCGCAACACTCGACGCAGGCGTGAAAGAAGTTATCATCACCAAAGCTTCCAATCTTTGCAACCTCACCCGAGGCACCCATGTGAAGTGATTAGCGTTATTACGATAATAAATAAGGCGAAGTGAATCAATCACTTCGCCTTATTTGTGTTAGGTACTATGATCACTTCTTGTGTTTGATCATGTATTGAGCGATTTGTACTGCGTTGAGGGCTGCACCCTTCTTGATTTGGTCGCCTACAAGCCAGAATGTCAAACCGTTTTCGTTGGCAAGGTCCTTACGGATACGACCTACATACACAGGGTCTTGATTTGCAACGAAAAGTGGCATTGGATATTCCTTTTCGGCAGGATTGTCAACAAGTACCACACCTTCGGCCTTGCTGAATGCTTCGCGAGCTTGCTCTGGAGTGATAGGTTGTTCGGTTTCGATCCAGATGGCTTCGCTATGAGCACGAAGTACAGGCACACGCACACAAGTTGCGCTCACGCTGATTTCTGGTTCGTGCATGATCTTGCGAGTTTCGTGGAACATCTTCATTTCTTCCTTAGTGTAGTCGTTGTCTTGGAAAACATCGATATGAGGAATAAGGTTGTAAGCAAGTTGATAAGCAAACTTGTTCACTGTAGGTTCCTTACCTTCAGCGATTTCCTTATATTGTTCCACAAGTTCGTCCATAGCCACAGCACCTGCACCACTTGCAGCTTGATAAGTTGCCACATGCACGCGCTTGATCTTCGAAATGTCGTTAAGAGGCTTAAGAGCTACTACCATTTGGATAGTAGTACAGTTAGGGTTGGCAATGATGTTGCGAGGAGTGTTGAACGCATCTTCGCCGTTCACTTCAGGTACAACCAATGGCACATCTTCGTCCATACGGAATGCGCTTGAGTTGTCGATCATGATTGCGCCGTGCTTAGTGATGGTTTCGGCAAATTCCTTAGAAGTGCCAGCACCAGCCGATGTGAACGCAATGTCAACGCCCTTGAAATCATCGTTGTGTTGAAGTTCTTTTACTGTTATTTCTTTGCCACGGAATGTATAGGTTGTTCCAGCACTACGCTTAGAGCCGAAAAGTAAAAGTTCAGAGATAGGAAAATTTTGTTCGTCGAGAACTCGTAGGAATTCTTGTCCTACTGCGCCACTTGCGCCTACGATAGCTACTTTCATAAGTCTTAATCTTTGTTCATACTGAATAAAATCTTGAGGCTCAAGAATTTTTACGGGCTTTTGACCCATTTGATTATTGACACCGGCTAAACAAATTTTCATTCTGTTTGATTTTTAATTAAAATGTTGCACATTAGTTTTAATACAAGTGCAAAGATATGATATTTTTGCGGTTTTATTGCAATTTTACTTGCAATATGTTCAAAAATGGGCGGCAAAGTTGCTATTTAGGAGTATATATACAGTTATTTGGATTGTGTGGGTTGAAAAATAAAAGATTTTTATTAATTTTGTGGATGATTAATCGAGAATAAGTATACTAATGGAAACTAACATAAACCAAGCATTAATAACTAATCCGGTGCTGATATTCTTTACAGTGCTTGTGATTTTATTGATGGCACCACTCATCTTCAAGAAGATAAAAGTGCCTCACATCGTGGGGTTGATTCTTGCCGGAGTGGTGGTGGGACCTTATGGTTTCCATGTTCTGGATAGAGATAGCAGTTTTCTTATTTTTGGGCAAGTGGGCTTGTTGTACTTGATGTTTCTTGCTGGGCTTGAAATAGACTTGTATAATATGCGTAAAAACATGAGCAAAGGGCTTGTGTTTGGTATCTACACCACATTCATCCCGCTGGTACTGGGTATGCTCATGTCGGTATGGTTGCTCGATGTAGGTTGGACAACTGCCGTACTTCTTGCCTGTATGTATGCGTCGCACACACTCATAGCCTACCCAATAGTTTCGCGTTTCGGACTATCGAAGAGTCCTGTGGTGCTCATTACTATTGTGGGTACAATTATTGCGATTCTTGGCGCACTTCTCGCGCTTGCAATAACCGTAGATGTGCAACGCTCTGGTGTGTTCTCGATTAAAGGAGTGGCAGTGCTGCTAATTAAGCTTTTGACCTATTGCGCACTCGTTCTATATGTATATCCTCGTGTAACTCGATGGTTCTTCCGTACATTCAGTGATCAAGTAACTCAATATGTGTTTGTGCTTGCGATGGTGTTCTTCTCGTCATGGTTGGCACAGGTGATTGGGCTTGAACCAGTGCTTGGCGCGTTCTTGGCTGGATTGGTGATGAATCGCTTTGTCCCTGTATCGTCGCCGCTGATGAGCCGTATCGAGTTCGTTGGTAATGCAATCTTCATTCCTTACTTCTTGATAGGGGTGGGTATGATGATTAATGTGCGAGCTATCTCCAACTGGGATACTCTGTGGGTGTCGCTCAACATGATAGTTGTGGCACTTTTGGTGAAGTGGTTGGCAGCCTGGGCAGCGCAGAAAACCTATAAGATGAGCAAAGTGGAGCGTGATATGATGTTTGGGCTATCGACAGCTCACACAGCAGTAGCTCTTGCAGTGGTGATGATTGGGTATGAACTCATTCTTCCCGATGGCTCACACTTGATTAACGAGTCTATAATGAATGGCGTGGTGCTTATGATTCTTGTTACCTGTGCCGTGTCGCCAATCGTAACTAGTCGTGCATCGGCCAAACTGAAAGTGGACATGATGGCGTCGGGCAAAGAGGACGACGAAGAAGATATACATAATGTGCGAAGCCTTCGCACTTTGATTCCAGTGAGCAATCCTATCACTGCAACTCAACTTGTGAATGTGGCGTTGATGATGAAACGCCGCCCTAATAATGAGTCGTTGATAGCACTCCATGTGCGCAATGACAACTCGCAAGGTTCGAGAGCGATAGGGCAGAATGCGTTGAAACTTGCTACCGAGCCAACAAAAGCGGTGAATCTGCACATGCAGACCATCGAGCGCTACGACCTCAACACCGTTATGGGTATTGTTAACACGGTGAAAGAGCGTAATATTACCGATGTGGTGGTGGGTATTCATGCTCGCAACACTGTGATGGATTCGTTCTATGGCTCGAAGATTGATGAATTGCTCACCAAACTCAATAAGATGGTGCTTATCACTCGTTGCTATGTGCCTATCAACACTGTGACGCGAATTATCGTGGCTGTGCCTGCTAAGGCTGAGTTTGAAACAGGATTTGAGTTGTGGATTATTCGCTTGTCGAATATGGCTAAGAAAATAGGTTGCCGATTGATGTTCTATGCTTCATCGGAAACTATACCATACATCAAAGGTGTAATTCATAAGAACCAATTCGAGATAAGGGTGGAATACAACCCAATGAACGATTGGGGCGACTTGATTTTGCTCACTAATGTGATACACGAAGACGACCTGTTTGTGGTGGTTAGTGCGCGTCGCACATCAATTTCGTTTAGCTCGGAATTGGAAGAAACACCAAACTTGTTGTCGAAGTATTTCAATCATAACAATCTGCTCATAATATATCCTGAACAATTTGGTGCAACACCTAACTTGGAATCGTTCAGTGACCCTATTGCAGTGGATTTAGATGTACCATCATCTGAGCTTGTGCTTGGCGTGCGCACTTGGTGGCGTTTTATGAGAAATAAGTGGAAAGCGTTTAAGCGCTATGTTCGCGAACGCATTAAGAGATAGCGATTTGTAGAGCTAAATGTATGTTATAAAACATGTTAGAACAAAAAATGACAAAAAAAGTTGTTTTTAAGTTTTAAATTTGCTTAATTTGTTCAAAAATGTGATGTTATGATATTTACAAAACAAAAACAGATTATAATTTGCGTACTTGCAGGGATAATCGTAGGCGTTGGATTGTTGTTCCTTTATTTATTGAGAGCACACACCTATGTCACCGATGAACCAGCTGCTTGTGTGAATTGTCATGTGATGTCGCCTTATTATGCTACATGGAAACACAGTTCGCATGGAAGAGATGCAACTTGTAACGATTGCCATGTCCCTCACGAAAATTTCCTTAAGAAATGGTTGTTCAAGGGTACCGATGGCGTGAAGCATGTGGCTGCGTTTGTAACTGGTAGCGAAGAGGAGGTTATCCATCCTCAAACAGCAAGTTCACAAGTGATAATGAACAACTGTATTCGCTGTCATGAACAGTTGAATACCGAATTTGTGAAAACTGGTAGAATGGACTTCAAATCTACACTTGAAGGCGAAGGCCATGCTTGTTGGGATTGCCACCGAGATGTTCCTCATGGCGAAAATGGTTTGTCGAGCACTCCTGCTGCGATAGTGCCTTATCCTGAATCACCAGCTCCAGAATGGTTGAAAGAAATGATTAAGTAAGAAATAAATTTAATAAACGAATACATATGAGCAAGAATTTGAAAACTTGGAAGGGATGGTTGTTGTTTGGTGGAACAATGGCTGTTGTGTTTTGTTTAGGCTTGGCTGTGTCTGCATTGTCAGAGCGTAGAGCCGAAGTTGTAAGTATTTTCAACAATAGAAAAACACCTATGAAGGGAATTGTAGCCGTTAACGAAGAGTTTAAGGGCGATTTCCCAAGAGAATATCAAACATGGGCGGAAACTGCTAACTGTGATTTCCAAAGTGAATTTAATGGAAATATTGCAGTGGATGCACTTGAACAACGCCCTGAAATGGTAATCCTTTGGGCTGGTTATGCTTTCGCTAAGGATTATTCAACTCCTCGTGGACACATGTATGCAGTAGAAGATATTCGTGCATCTTTGAGAACTGGTGCTCCTATGACAGCTGAAGAAGGCCCTATGTCGGCTAACTGTTGGACATGTAAGAGTCCTGATGTGCCTCGCATGATGCAAGAACTTGGTGTAGAAGAATTCTACAAAGGTAAGTGGGCTGCTCTAGGTGCTGAAGTTGTTAATCCTATTGGTTGTTCAGATTGTCATGATTCTGAAACTATGGATTTGCAAATTAGCCGTCCTGCTTTGATCGAAGCATTCCAACGCCAAGGTAAAGATATTACAAAGGCAACTCCTCAAGAAATGCGTTCATTGGTTTGTGCTCAATGTCACGTTGAATACTTCTTTAAGGGTGAAGGTAAGGTTGTTACATTCCCTTGGGATAAAGGTATGACAATGGAAGACATGGAACGCTATTATGATGAGTTGAATTATGCCGATTATACTCATAAGTTGAGCAAGACTCCTATCTTGAAGGCTCAACACCCAGGATACGAAATTGCACAACTTGGTATTCATGGTCAACGCGGCGTTTCATGTGCCGATTGCCACATGCCTTACAAGAGCGAAGGTGGTGTGAAGTATAGCGACCACCACATTCAAAGCCCATTGGCTATGATTGATCGCACTTGTCAAGTGTGTCACCGTGAAAGTGAAGAAACTTTGAAGAATAATGTATATGAGCGTCAACGCAAGGCTAACGAAATCAGAAACCGTTTGGAAAAGGAACTTGCGACTGCTCACATCGAAGCTAAATTTGCTTGGGAAAATGGCGCAACTGAAGCTGAAATGAAGCCTGTATTGGATTTGATTCGTCAATCTCAATGGCGTTGGGACTTCGCAGTAGCTTCTCACGGTGGTGCGTTCCATGCTCCTCAAGAAATCCACAGAATCTTGGCTCATGGTCTTGACCGTGCATTGCAAGCTCGTATGGAATTGGTAAAGGTGCTTGCTGCTCATGGTTATACTAAGGCTGTTCCTATGCCAGATATCTCAACAAAGGAAAAAGCTCAAAAGTATATCGGTCTTGATATCCCTGCTGAAAAGGCTGCTAAGGAAAAATTCCTTAAGGAAATTGAACCTGAATGGTTGAAGCAAGCTAAGGCTAACGGACGAATGATTTGATTTTGCTTATGTGGAAAAGACCTTGGGGCTTAGTTGAAGGATCATTGATTTGTGTTGGCTTGATAGTTGTAGGTTTGATTTTACAACTATGTATTGGAAACATAAATTGGAGTGAATTTGCGATGCCCCTCAATATAGCGATATTAGCTATATATGTATTCATTCTTGTAACATTATACGCATTGCGCCAACGAATATATTTTATTCGTTGGGCAATGTCTTTTTATGCGGCGATACCATCGTTTGTTGCAGTTGTTGTAATGACTCTTTTGATGGGCTTGATACGACAAGTTCCTGCAACTGTCGATAATGGTGATGTGCTTGGCTTCTCTAAGATGCTTTCTTGCTGGCCTTTTGTACTTGTGTATTGGTGGGCGGCAACAATCTTGGGACTTGTGTCGATAAGAAGTATATGCAATTTCCGCTTGAAACAAATCCCATTCTTGTGTAATCACTTGGGTTTGTTTATCGTTTTGGTGTGTGGCGTATTGGGTAGTGCCGATATGAGTCGCATCACAATGCGTGCACAAGCGGGACAAGCAGAATGGCGTGCTGCCGATGCTAATGGCAATGTTCATGAATTGCCTTTGGCGATAGAACTTAAGGATTTTGTTCTTGAAGAATATCCACCTAAGTTGATGATCATTAACAACACTACTGGCGAATCAATTTCGGGTGATAATCCTAATCAAATGCTCGTTGAAGACAGTGTTGCTGTTGGCGAACTCGATGGCTGGAAAATTGAAGTGCTCGAAGTGCTCGATATGGCAGCATCGATGGTCGAAGCCGATACTATAAAGTTCGTGGAATGGCATAGTGTGGGTGCAACATCGGCTGTTGCTGTGCAAGCTACATCGCCCGATGGTAGTGTGGTGCGAAAAGGTTGGGTGAGTTGTGGGAGTTTTGCTTTCCCTTATCAATCACTTAAGTTGAACGATGAGGTAAGCCTTGTAATGCCCAGTCGCGAACCTAAGCGCTTTGCATCTAATGTGAAAATGTATGGCCAAAGTGGCGTTCAAATGGATACTACCATTGAGGTGAACAAACCCGTAGAGATTGAAGGCTGGAAAGTTTACCAATATAGCTATGATGAATTTAAGGGACGCTGGAGCGATGTAAGTGTGTTTGAGCTTGTAGCCGATCCTTGGTTACCTTATGTGTATGTAGGTATCTTTATGATGCTACTTGGCGCATTGTTTATGTTTATTTTCTCTGATAAAAATGTAAGGAGGGCAGAAAAATGATAAGTTGGAATGATTTTATATATTTTGCTCTTCCTGCAGTCTTGTTGTGGATAGTAGGTGCTTATATGGCGCTGAAAGGAAGAGAAAAAACTGCTGGTGGCTTCACTATTGTTGGCTTATTGGTGTTTGGTGCCTTTATTGCAATGATGTGGTGCTCGTTGGAACGTCCACCATTGCGCACAATGGGTGAAACTCGTTTGTGGTATTCATTCTTCTTGCCATTGACAGGACTTTTGGTCTATTCGAGATGGAAATATAAGTGGATATTAAGTTTTAGTACATTGTTGGCATTCGTATTTGTGTGCATTAACCTATTTAATCCAGAAATACATAATAAAACCCTTATGCCAGCATTGCAAAGTCCATGGTTTGCGCCTCATGTGATCGTGTATATGTTTGCCTATGCAATATTAGGTGCATCGGCTGTTATGAGCGTCTATTTGTTGTGGAGTAAGAAATACCACGATTCACACAACGAACTTGCAATATGCGACAACTTGGTATATGTGGGTGTGTCGTTTATGACTATCGGAATGCTAATGGGGGCATTGTGGGCAAAAGAAGCTTGGGGGCACTATTGGTCATGGGACCCTAAAGAAACTTGGGCTGCAATCTCATGGTTCTCTTATCTCACTTATCTGCATATGAGATTAGGTTTCCTTAAGAAAACTAAAGCATCATTGTGGCTTTTGATTATATCGTTTATTTTGCTTCAAATGTGTTGGTGGGGAATAAATTATCTGCCATCGGCAATGGGAAGCAGTGTTCACACATATAACTTGAACTAACAAAAAACCAGAACTCATTAGTTCTGGTTTTTTGTTGTGTGTCAAATGTTTGTTATTTGTAATTGTCGGCAAATGAGAATATGTTTTGGAAAATTTCTTTGTCGGCATCGGTGAGAGTAACATTTCTTCGAGCCATTGCACGCTCAGCGATAGCGAAGAACTTGGTGAGCGATACATCAACAAATCCTGCGCTCGATCCTTCAGAGAAACTTGGAACGAAATTGCGAGGAAATCCGGTACCATGTATGTTCACACCTACGCCTATCACCGTGGCTGTGTTGAAAATGCTGTTTACACCTGCCTTTGAGTGGTCGCCCATAATCAAACCGCAGAATTGTAGACCTGTGCGAAGGAAACGATGGGCAGGGTAGTTCCACAATTTGATTTCGGTGTAATCGTTCTTGAGGTTTGAAGCCGAACAGCCTGCACCAAGGTTGCACCATTCACCTATTACGGCATTGCCGAGGAAACCATCGTGTGCTTTGTTGCTATATCCGAGCATTACCACATTATTCAATTCGCCACCCACTTTGCAGTAAGGTCCCAGTGTGGTAGCACCATAGATTTTGCAACCCATATTCACCACCGAGTGTTCGCAAGCAGCAAATGGAGCACGGATGCATGCACCCTCCATGATTTCACAATCCTTACCTATATATATAGGGCCTTTTGTAATATTTAGGAATGCACCTTCCACCGAAGCACCTTCTTCGATGAAGATTTTAGGAGTTCCGTCTTCAAAGTATTGCTCGCCGATGATAGTGTTGGTTTCGCTTATTGGTTGCGACTTGCGGTTAGCTGTGATTGCTTTGAAGTCTTCTTTTAGTGTCTCGTCGTTTTTTGTGAATATGTCATATAGCCAGTTGATGCTTTCGTAGTTGCTTTCGTAGCAAGTCGTTTTTGACGGGTTTTGTTGCTCAAAGTCATTAAGAGCGCCTCTGAATGCTATGATATTATTCCCGTCAGGAGTTTGTAGCGCTTCTCCTGGTTGAAGGTTTTCTATAGAGTTTACAAGATTCTTGTCGGGGATAATGTGCCCAGCAATGAAATAATTGTCATCGGTGACATTAGTCGCAAATTTTGGACTTAAAAATTCGGCAGTCCAATAAGAAAAAGAATCTTCGTGGAAATATGATTGCCATTTTTCGCGAATGGTAGTGATGCCGATTCTAATGTCGGCAATTGGTCGCGTGAATGTGATAGGGAGAAGGTTGCCCCTCACTTCAGGTTTATCAAATAGGATAATATTTTTCATAATGCTTCTATTTTTAATGCAAAGTTAGTATTTTTGTACTTTATATAAATAATGTAAAGATATGAATTTCATTGAACAAGAAATAAAAGGTGTGTTTGTTATCGAGCCAAAGAGATTTGGCGATGCACGAGGCTATTTCTGCGAAACATGGAAGAAAGCCGAGTTTGACCAGCACATACCTGGTGTAACCTTTGTGCAAGACAATGAAAGCGCATCAACCTATGGCGTGTTGCGTGGTTTGCATTTTCAAGAAGGCGAATGGTCGCAAGCCAAGTTGGTGAGAGTGTCGCAAGGACGCGTTCTTGATGTTGCTGTCGACTTGCGAGGTGATTCGCCAACCTTTGGTAAATATGTGGCAGTGGAATTGAGTGCCGAAAATGGCCGTCAGCTGTTTATCCCGAGAGGATTTGCGCATGGATTTGTGGTTTTGAGCGAGTTTGCGCAGTTCCAATATAAGGTGGATAATGTGTATGCGCCACAAGCCGAACGAACACTCCGATTTGACGATGAAGCGCTCGGAATAGATTGGAAGGTTGAAAAATCGCAAATGTTATTGTCGGAAAAAGATTTGCGAGGAATAGAGTTAAAAAATATTAAACCTTTTTAAAAACCATTTATCGGGTAGTTCGTCTAAATGCCTATCCTATCGCACTTTATGGGGCTTTTATTATAATAATGTGTGTAAAATGGCCTATTTTAGGGCGTAAACCATTTGGTTATTAGCGAATTAGTTGCTATCTTTGCATCGTTTTTCGTGCATACTGTGTCCGGATGTAAGCTAAGTGCTTGATTTAGTGGACTGTGACTGGTGTGTGGCGAAGAACACAATGAGAACGAAAACTGAGATTTTTAAATATTATTAAAGCAAAAAAAGAACAAAATGCCTACAATTCAACAATTGGTTAGAAAGGGCCGAGTAACTTTGGTAGACAAGAGTAAGTCTCCTGCTTTGGACTCATGCCCACAACGCCGAGGCGTGTGCGTGAGAGTTTATACAACAACTCCAAAGAAGCCTAACTCAGCAATGCGTAAAGTTGCTCGTGTGAGATTGACTAACGGTAA
>JAEIGA010000507.1_pt1 | contig 57699 bp, 41 predicted proteins | sample 9270691 | NCBI WGS metagenome assembly JAEIGA01 (sample SAMN17057246, study PRJNA624740) | gut metagenome | biome: biome; isolation source: fecal sample | host: Bos grunniens | place: China: Xizang | collected 2019 | reverse complement strand
GTTGTGCGAAATATCTTATTTATGGAGTGGTGGTAATATTGTTGAGATGGAGTATATGTCTGAAGAAGAGGGTGATAGCTTTTCGTATACTGCTACCTTTGACTACAATAACAAGCCAATGAGTATGGTTAATTTGGACCTAAATCTTGTTCTATCAGATTGGTCAGGGGTTTTATATGTCCCCTATTCTTGGGGTGATGGACTTACTGGACGAAAGAGTAAGAACTTTATGACAGGTTGGACTTATGAGTCGTCTGATGATTATGAAGAGGAGGCTACCATAAGCTGGAGCTACGATGAGGATGGCTATCCTAAGGAGGCGTTAGTTGAGTATGATGATGGTTACGAATTTTGTATGACTATCAAGTATAAAAACTAATAGGGCTTGCTTGACGGCATAAACAAAGTGAAGGGGCTATCCACCAGGATAGCCCCTTCTGTTGTTATTGAGGTTGATTAGTGTCTGAACAACTCTACGTCAGAAGTCTCTGAGTCGTTGATATAAGATGATGCCTCGTTGATCTTCTTTGTAGCATACTTGATAAAGATCTTGGTTGGGTTGAGGTAATCCTCCTCCAACTCACCAGCCTGACGAAGCATAATGTGCGACATAATGATATAGCCAGCGATCTCTACCAAGCGGCGTGCGTGGAAATCCTTGTAGCCCTGAGTCTCCTTATCGAGAGCCTCAACGCGCTCTACTGCAGCCTCATACATCTTGCGCAACTCCACCAAACGCTCTGCCAAAGGCTGTGTGGCCTCGGTGCGTGGGTTCTCCTCGTAGCGCAAGATCTGCTCAAGGTATGTACCCTTAGTGACGTGGTTGATAGCGGCAACAACCTGCAACTGCGATGTACCCTCATAGATGTTGAGGATGCGTGCATCACGATAGAGACGCTCACAAGCGTAATCCTTCATATAGCCTGAGCCACCGTGAATCTGGATTGAGTCGTAAGCCACCTCGTTAGCATACTCCGAAGAGAACAATTTAGCCAAAGGTGTGAAACCATCTGCAAGGCGGTTGTAGAACTTCATCTCCTGGCGCTCCTCAGCCTCCAACGAACGCTCGTGAGAGATATGTGTAAGTTGCTTGTAGATATCCACGAAACGCGCTGTCTCATAGAGCATAGCACGTGACGCGAGGGTCTTAGCCTCCATATTCTTGAGCATCTCGGCTACGGCAGCGAACTTAGCGATAGGCTTGCCAAACTGCTCGCGCTCGTTGGCATACTTCAAAGCCTCGCGGTAGGCAGCCTCCGAAAGACCTGTAGACTGTGCAGCGATACCAAGACGTGCAGCGTTCATCAACGACATAACGTACTTGATAAGACCCATCTTGCGGTCGCCAACCAACACTGCTGGAGCGTTGTTGAATACCAACTCACAGGTAGGTGAACCCTTGATACCGAGTTTGTTCTCGATACGGCGTACCTTTACACCACCGTCGCGCTTGTCGTAGATGAGCATCGACAAACCACGAGCATCCTTAGTGCCCTCCTCGGTACGAGCCAACACCAACGAGATATCACCATCACCATTGGTGATGAAGCGCTTACAGCCGTTGAGGCGCCATACACCAGCAGCCTCATCCCAAGTAGCCTTGAGCATTACAGCGCCAAGGTCAGAACCAGCATCTGGCTCAGTGAGGTCCATAGCGCAGGTCTCGCCAGCAGAGACACGTGGGAGGAAGCGGGCCTTAATCTCCTCGGTAGCGAACTCGTTGATGGTCTCAGCGCAGTCCTGCAAACCCCAGATATTCTCGAAACCGGTATCGGCACGCGCAACCATCTCGTTCGCCATAGCGAAGCAGGTAACAGGCATATTCAAGCCATCGAAACGACGTGGGAGGGTCATACCGCCCAAACCAGCCTCGTTCAAAGCCTCCATATTGCGTACTGTGCCTGAGGCATACTCTACGTGGTCGTTCACCACACGTGGGCCCTCGTGGTCTACACCCTCAGCATTTGGGGCGATGACCTCGGCGCAGATGTCGCCAACGATCTCCAATACTCGCTTGTATGAGTCGAGAGCGTCCTCGGCATCCTGTGGCGCATAGTCGAACTCTGTGGCATCAGCGAAATTGCGCTCCTTGAGTTCGATAATTCTCTTCATCAAGGGGTGACCAAGATGATACTGTAAATCCTTATTATCTAAATAAAAGTTTGCCATCGTTCCTACTTTGAATTCTGTTTGTAATACTTAATCATCTTAGGGATGACCTCCTCCACGCTTCCGATAATTGCGTAGTCGGCGATATTGTTGATTGGAGCCTCAGGATCGGTGTTGATTGATACGATCATTGCTGAGCCATCCATACCTGCGGTGTGCTGAATCTGTCCTGAGATACCGCAAGCGATATACAACTTAGGACGTACGGTGACACCTGTCTGACCAATCTGGCGCTCGTGCTCAGTGAAGCCAGCATCTACGGCAGCACGTGAAGCACCTACCTCGCCACCAAGAACCTCGGCCAACTCGTGAACGAGTTTGAAGCCCTCCTTAGAGCCCACGCCATAGCCACCAGCCACGATAACCGATGCACCCTTGATGTTGATCTTGCGCTCCTCAATGTGGCGGTCGATAATGCGTACTGCGAGGTCCGCATCGCTAACCATAGCCTTCCAGTCTATCTCGCGGATCTCACCCTTCGCAGGTGTTGCCAAGGCCTCCTTGCGCATAACGCCCTCACGTACGGTGGCCATCTGTGGACGGCACTCAGGGTTTACGATGGTAGCGATGATGTTACCACCAAAGGCTGGACGGATCTGATAGAGAAGGTTGCTGTACTCGGTGCCTGTCTTTGCATCCTTGTGGTCGCCGATAACCAACTCTGTACAGTCGGCAGTAAGACCGCTGTGGAGAGCCGATGACACACGTGGAGCGAAGTCACGACCAACTGGGGTTGCACCGAAGAGTGCGATCTGTGGCTTCTCTTGCTTGATAAGGCCCACCATAACTGCTGTATGTGGGAGTGTGCGGAATGGGGCAAATATCTCGTTGTCGGCAACCCATACGGTGTCGGCACCATACTTAGCCAACTCAGGAGCTGTGCCCTTGATATCCTTGCCAATGACTACTGCCTCGAGCTTTACGCCAAGCGTATTAGCCAACTCGCGACCCTTTGTAAGAAGTTCCAACGATACGTCGGCAATCTCCTTATCCTCAATCTCGATATATACAAATACGTTATTCATACTTCTACTCTTTGATTAACCGAGCGTGTGGCTCGCAATAAGTTCCTGCATCAATGCCTCGATATCCTTGTCCTCAGCCGTGAGGGTCTTCGACTCCTTAGCCTGCAACACTACGTTCTCGATCTTCTTAACCTTGGTAGGTGAGCCCGAAAGTCCGAGTTGTGAAGCATCTGGGTTTACGTCTGCTGCGGCGAACTCTACGATGTGGAGGTATGGACGCTCCTCGATGAAGTTCTTAGCCTTGTCGCTTGCTGTAGCCAACTCAGAGGTCGCCAACGCATACTTATATTTCATCACGCGCTTAGCGTTGCGAGGACGGCACTCCTTTGCTGAAGAGTTCACGGTGATGACTGCTGGGAGTGGGGTAACTACGGTCTCCGAGCCGCGCTCCAAGCGGCGCTTGATGGTAGCCTCGCCCTCCTTGATCTCCACGAGTTCCTCGGCGTATGTCACCTGAGGGAGGTTGAGTTTCTCAGCCACCTGTGGGCCTACCTGAGCAGTATCGCCATCGATAGCCTGACGGCCTGCAACGATGATGTCGGGGTTGATTTTGCGAAGTGCGCACGAGAGTGCGTACGATGTAGCCAATGTATCAGAGCCAGCAAACTCCTTGCCTGAGAGCAGGTAACCACCGTCAGCACCACGGAACATAGCCTCGCGGATGATGTCGGCAGCACGCTGTGGACCCATAGTGAGGACATGAACGGTTGCTGAGCCGATGCGGTCCTTCATCTGGAGTGCTAACTCCAAGGCGTTAAGGTCCTCAGGGTTGAAGATTGCAGCCAGAGCAGCACGATTCACCGTACCCTCTGGAGTCATAGCATCCTTGCCCACATTGCGAGTGTCGGGCACCTGTTTTGCCATAACTACGATTTTTGTAACTTTTTCCATAACAATATAAATTATGTGTATCTAATTCTAAATTACGTGGTTCATTCGCCTTTTCGGGGTGTTCGTTTTAACTTTAACCACTCTGGCCTGTAAAACCTGCCAAAGATAGTGATTTTTGCCTAAATGGGTATAATTTTCTGCCAATAATTTGTATTAAAAAATATAAATATCTGAAAATCAGTATAAATACTAATAATTTAATTTTTCTGTTTTACATATTCCATATAGTCAATAAATGGTCTATTCAGCGATATCGACACCTATGCGTCTATAACAATTCTGGAGGTTGTAGGCGATGAGTTCTCGACGGAATCGTGACGAGAACTTCTTGCCCTCCTCTATCATCCTTTGGCGCAGGGCCTCGTCGTTGGCTAAGCGGGTGATAGCCTCTGCCCACTCCTCTCGATCTTTGGGGTTTAGGTATATGGTCTCTGGGCCTCCCGACTCCTCAAGGCTCGACCCCTTGGATGCTATGACGGGCACACCTACGGTGATGGCCTCGACAATCGTCGAAGAGAAGCCCTCGTATAGTGATGGCATAAGATAGGCGATGGCACTCTTGTATATCGCGGGCATATCCTCGTCGGCAACGCCGTGGAGCATCTTCACACGGTCGTTAAGACCTAATGACTTGATGCGGTGTGAGATATGGTGGGTGTTGGAGGTGGCGCGACCTACGACGACTAACGAGATTTCGGGGTCTATCTTTGGGAGGGTCTCTATGAGGTGACCGAGATTTTTGCGAGGTACGTCGGTTCCTACGCAGAGCAGGTATCGCTCAGGGAGTTTATATCGCTCCTTCACCTCCTTGATGCGTTCGTCGCTGAGCGGAAGTGAGAAGTATTGTGGGCAACCACGGTAGATGACATCGATCTTGTCGCTATCAATGTGTAGGTATCGCACGAGGTCGTGTTTTACCATATCGCTGATAGCTACGATGCGGTCGGCACGGCGCAGTGATGAGAGTAGTATTGCCCTGCGGTAGAGGTTGTGTATGGGAGAGAAGAAACCTCTTAGACGTAGGAATTCGAGGCTGTGAACGGTGACAACACTTCGTATGTTGCGTCGCTCCAACCCAAAGGGAATGAAGCCATTGAGTCCGTGGAATAGCTCCACATCTCCTCGTTCGAGGTCTCGTCCGATGCCCCATATCTTCCATAGGCCTGATAGCATACGCCAGAAGCTGCCGTCTGGCTCCATCGACTCTACATTGTGCTTCGAGGCAATACGTTCATAGTCGGCGTGTTGCTCGTCTGAGGGGATGTACATCCTGAAGTAGCTGTGTCGGGGTGAGGCATCTGCTAATGCGTCGATGATGAATCGAGCATAGCTGCTTAGGGTGGAGTTACCCGTATTGGCGTTGCTGGCATCGAAACCTATGGTGTTGTTACGTCTCATAGTTGCTCTGTTGTTATTGCACGTAGTGTGTGCGCACACGCGCATTATCTCACAAAGATAATGTTTTTTGGTCGGACGACAAAATATTGTTGCCATAACTTTGAATGTTTGATATGTTTGTAGTGTTGTTTTGGCACTAAATCGGAGGATTGAAACTCCAAAAGCTCCAACCTGAATTTGTGCTATTTTTCGCTTTGGGGCATCGAGATTATCCTTGGTGATGCAAAATAGACTATAATTTGGTGTAAAATTTATAAAAGCGATAATATGTTAATATACAATATGATAACATAGGTTGTAGATTGATAAATTAAAATTCTTTCAAGAATTAATGAAAATTTTTAATAAAATATTTGGCGAATTCAAACATTCTCCATACCTTTGCAGCGAAGTTTTAAGGTTCATTTAGGTTAGTAGTTTTAGGTTGGAGAGGCCAATCGAAAGGGTTTGACAAAAGCAGCATGCTTAGAACAAGGTGCTGGTTTTGTCAAAAATACAACAAAAGTTGTATAGTTTTACCTTTCGGTTGCCTCGATTTTTTTGTTCTACGCCCAACTCTTTATCTATTTCGGGCTATTCTTTGTTCAAGTTTGTTGGCCTCAATAGTATATATTCTTGCTAAAATCGTGTAAAATAGGGCCCATATTGTATTATTTCCGAAGAAAATTACTATCTTTGCGACATTATGTACATATATAATAGGTAAACGATATCTAAAAATATAAAATTATAACACTATGGGAAGAGCATTTGAGTATCGCAAGGCGAGAAAAATGAAGCGCTGGGGACATATGGCGCGAGTATTTACGAAGATTGGTAAGGAGATTGAGATGGCGGTAAAGGCTTCAGGTCCAGATCCATCATCAAACCTTCGTCTTCGTCTTCTTATCCAGAATGCTAAGGCAGAGAATATGCCTAAGGAGAATGTTGAGCGTGCTATCAAGCGTGCAACAGATAAGGATGCTGCCGACTACAAGGAGATGATTTATGAGGGATATGGTCCTCACGGTATCGCTGTTTTGGTAGAGACTGCTACCGACAACACAAACCGTACCGTAGCCTCTGTACGTATGTACTTCAACAAGTATGGTGGTGCTTTGGGTACCTCAGGCTCTGTAGGCTTTATGTTCGAGCACAAGTGCGTGTTTAAGTTCAAGCCAACAGAGGGCGCTGATTTCGAGGAGATGGAGTTGGAGATGATCGACTTTGGTGTTGATGAGTTCTACGCTGAGGATGGTGAGGTAACAGTTTACGCTGCATACGAGTCATTCGGTCAGATTCAGACTTGGATCGAGGGCAAGGGCTACGAGTTGGTATCGGGAGAGTCTGTACGTATCCCTACCGACACTAAGGAGCTTACTCCAGAGCAGCGCGAGGCTGTTAATAAGCTTATCGAGCACCTTGAGGAGGATGACGACGTGACTAACGTATATACTACTATGGCTGAGTCTGATGAGGACGAGGACGAGGAGTAGTCGAAACAGGTGTAATTCTACAGATTAACCACTATGAAGAAATTTACTGAGTATAAGGGTCTTGACTTGGCAGGCATCGCCGACGAGGTGTTGGCGCGCTGGACCAAGGATGATACCTTTCACAAGAGCATAACAACGCGCGAGGGTCATCCTACCTTCGTGTTCTATGAGGGACCACCTTCAGCAAATGGTACTCCAGGTATCCACCACGTTATGGCACGTACCATCAAGGATGTATTCTGCCGCTATAAGACCCAGCAGGGCTATCTCGTTCACCGTAAGGCGGGTTGGGATACCCACGGCCTTCCTGTGGAGTTGGGCGTAGAGAAGAAGCTCGGCATCACCAAGGAGGATATCGGCAAGAAGATTACCATCGAGGAGTATAACAAGGCTTGCCGTGAGGCAGTTATGGAGTTCACCGACATTTGGGAGGACTTGACTCACCGTATGGGCTACTGGGTAAATATGGACGATCCATATATCACCTACGACAATAAGTTTATCGAGACCTTGTGGTGGTTGTTGAAGCAACTCTACCAGAAGGGCCTCCTCTATAAGGGTTACACTATCCAGCCATACTCGCCAGCCGCAGGTACTGGTCTTTCGACTCACGAGTTGAACCAGCCTGGTTGCTACCGCGACGTTAAGGATACGACTTGTACGGCACAGTTCCGCATCGTGGATCCTAAGGCTGAGATGGAGGGTTGGGGTACTCCAGTCTTCTTGGCTTGGACAACAACCCCTTGGACATTGCCTTCAAATACTGCGCTCTGCGTTGGTCCTAAGATCGACTACGTGGCAGTTCGCACCTACAACCCATACGATGGCCAGAAGATTACCGCCGTAGTAGCTGAGCCATTGCTCTACTCTATCTTCAACAAGAAGGGCGAGGAGTTGGCTCTTGATGGCTATAAGGCTGGCGATAAGGTTATCCCATTCGAGGTAGTAGGCAAGTGGCGTGGTACAGAGCTTGAGGGTATGCACTACGAGCAGCTTATCCCTTGGGTAAAGCCTGTTGAGTGCGACGAGGCTGGCAACTGGGTTGAGGCCTCTGCAAAGGGCTTCCGCGTAATCCTTGGCGACTACGTAACCATCGAGGATGGTACTGGTATCGTACATATCGCTCCTACCTTCGGTGCTGATGATGCCTTTGTGGCACGTCAGGCTGGCATCCCTTCGCTCTTTATGATTAACAAGCGTGGCGAGACTCGTCCTATGGTGGACTTCACTGGTAAGTTCTACCTCACCGAGGAACTCGACGAGCGCTTTGTTAAGGAGTGTGTTGAGGAGTCGTATAAGGAGTATGAGGGTCGCTTTGTGAAGAATGCCTACGACCCACAGTTTACCGTGGATGGTCGTTATGACGACAAGGCTGCTGCAGCGGCTGAGACTCTCGACGTATATATCTCTATCCGCCTCAAGGAGACTGGCAAGGTATTCAAGATCGAGAAGCATACCCACAACTATCCACACTGCTGGCGTACAGATAAGCCAGTGTTGTACTACCCATTGGACTCTTGGTTTATCCGCACCACGGCGCTTCGTGAGCGTATGATGGAGCTCAACAAGACCATCTACTGGAAGCCAGAGTCTACAGGTACTGGCCGTTTCGGTAAGTGGCTTGAGAATATCAACGACTGGAACCTCTCACGTTCGCGCTTCTGGGGCACTCCACTCCCAATCTGGGCTACTGAGGATCGTTCAGAACTCAAGTGTATCGGCTCTATCGAGGAGCTTATCGCCGAGATTGAGAAGGCTGTGGCTGCAGGTGTGATGACCGAGAACCCATATAAGAACTTCAAGGTTGGCGATATGTCGAAGGAGAACTACTCGACAGAGAATATCGACCTTCACCGCCCATACGTAGATAACATCGTCTTGGTATCATCTAAGGGTGAGCCTATGCGTCGTGAGCCAGACTTGATCGACGTATGGTTCGACTCAGGTGCTATGCCTTACGCTCAGGTACACTACCCATTCGAGGCTAAGGAGGGATTCGACCAGATTTACCCTGCAGACTTCATCGCTGAGGGTGTCGATCAGACCCGTGGTTGGTTCTACACACTCCACGCTATCGCAACAATGTTGTTCGACTCTGTAGCATTCAAGAATATCATCTCTAACGGTTTGGTATTGGATAAGAATGGTAACAAGATGTCGAAGCGTTTGGGTAATGCCGTAGATCCATTCGAGGTGTTGAAGAAGTATGGTGCCGACGCTACACGTTGGTATATGATCTCTAACTCACAGCCTTGGGATAACCTTAAGTTCGATGTTGATGGCGTGGATGAGTGTCGTCGTAAGTTCTTCGGTACACTTTACAATACCTACTCATTCTTTGCGCTCTACGCAAATATCGATGGCTTCACAGGTCAGGAGGCTGAGGTGGCTATCGAGAAGCGCCCAGAGATCGATCGCTGGATCTTGTCGGAGTTGAACACCCTCATCAAGGATGTCACAGCATCGTTGGAGGAGTACGACCCAACCCCTGCGGCACGTCGTATCGACCAGTTTGTTAATGAGAACCTCTCTAACTGGTATGTGCGCCTCAACCGTAAGCGTTTCTGGGGTGGCGAGCTTACCGAGGATAAGCTCTCAGCATACCAGACATTGTACACCTGTTTGGAGAGCGTTGTTATGTTGGCAGCGCCTATCGCTCCATTCATCTCAGACCGCATCTTCTGTGATTTGAATGCCGTAAGTGGTCGCCATACCGAGTCGAGCGTTCACCTCGCAGAGTATCCTAAGTGTGATGAGTCGCTCATCGTCAAGGAGTTGGAGGAGATGATGTCGTTGGCACAGCGCACTTCATCTATGGTATTGGCTTTGCGTCGTAAGGTTAATATCAAGGTGCGTCAGCCATTGGCAAAGATTATCATCCCAGTCTTGGATAAGCAGATGGCTAAACATATCGAGGCTGTACGTGCGTTGATTATGAACGAGGTAAATGTTAAGGATATCGAACTTATCGCTGATACCACAGGCATTATCACCAAGCGTATCAAGCCTAACTTCAAGACCCTCGGTCCTAAGTATGGTAAGTATATGAAGCAGATTGCTGCGTTGGTTGCTACCTTCACTCAGGAGCAGATTGCTGCTGTGGAGAACGACGCTGAGACCATCCTAAATATCGATGGTGAGCAGTTGGTTACTACCGCTGCGGACTACGATATCACATCTGAGGATATGCCAGGATGGCTCGTGGCTTCGGAGGGTAAACTTACCGTGGCCTTGGATATCACCATCTCTGACGAGTTGCGTCGTGAGGGTGTAGCACGTGAGTTGGTAAACCGCATCCAGAATATACGTAAGGATTCTGGCTTCGAGGTTACCGATAAGATTCGCGTAGAGATCGAGGCTACCGACCTTACATCTCCTGCTATCGAGAGTTTCGCTGACTACATCGCTCAGCAGACCTTGGCCGTGGAGGTTAAGGCTGTGGCAACCCCTGCGGGAGACTTCGTAGTAGATTCAGATATCGACGAGGCGCCTCTCAAGATTGCCGTTACAAAGGCTTAGCGGTCGTTACGTAACCATATATTAATAAGAAAGAGTTGTTCGATATCTCTGTCGGACAACTCTTTTTTCATCTTTTTTTATAATGATGTTTGCATATTTCATAATTTTTGCTTAATTTCGCTTTATGTAAATGTCTAACCGTACAAAAACGCTACGATTATGTCAGAGGAGAAGACCCGTTATAACGACGCAGAACTTGAGGAGTTCCGTCAGTTGATAGAGCAGAAGTTGGCATCGGCACGTGCCGATTACGATATGTTGCGTTCAGCAACCAGCAATGAGAATGATACTGAGGATTCGTCACCTACCTTCAAGGTTATGGAGGAGGGTGCTACAACCCTTTCGCGCGAGGAGTATGGCTCGTTGGCTCAGCGTCAGGCTAAGTTCATCCGCAACCTCGAAATGGCCCTTGTGCGCATTAAGAATAAGACATACGGCATCTGCAAGACCACAGGTAAACTAATTCCTCGTGAGCGTCTTTTGCGCGTGCCTCACGCGACGGAGTGTATAGAGGCTAAGACCGCCCGCAAATAATCTTTGTCGTTATAGCGGCGCTACTGCGGCGCTTCAATCAACGCCACCAATGGGACGTACGTCAAGTACTACCCATCGGTGGCTTTTTCGTGTCAGCGCCACATTAGCACCACTCTAACGACAAATCCCATCACACTACCCATCTGGGCTTATCTCTTTATCGAGACCACATCTACCGCCTTCTGACAAGAAAACACCCTCACACTCTCCATCGGTGGCTTTTTCGTGTCAGCGCCACACACCCTTCTCCACCTTCTCAATACGCTTTGTGTGCCCCGTAGTCTATTTCTCATTCCCTCCAAAACTTATCTAAAACGCTATATTTGACAACGATGTTTTCTGCCCGATGGCGAGGAGATGTCATAGACAAAGTCGGAGAGGGTGGGTTAAAAAGTGGATAAAAAGTTTCGCAGAATAGAAAATTTTGCGTAACTTTGAGGATGATAACTGTAGAAGCAAAAACTAACAGATAAATAACAAACCTAAAACATTAACAATATGAGAAAACTACTTCTCGGTGACGAGGCTATTGCACAGGCCGCTATCGATTCGGGCCTTTCGGGTGTTTACGCCTATCCAGGTACTCCGTCTACCGAAATCACAGAGTTTATTCAGTTGCGCGAAGAGAAGCGCGGCGAGGCTGAGGATAAGATCTTCTGCCGTTGGGCTACTAATGAGAAGACCGCTATGGAGGGCGCTCTTGGTATGTCTTATATGGGTAAGCGTGCTTTGGTATGTATGAAGCACGTAGGTATGAACGTCGCTGCTGACCCATTTGTGAACTCAGCAATGACGGGTGTAAATGGTGGTTTGGTAGTTGTTGCTGCCGACGATCCATCTATGCACTCTTCACAGAATGAGCAGGACTCACGTTTCTATGGTAAGTTCGCGTTGATGCCAATCTTCGAGCCATCATCACAGCAGGAGGCTTACGAGATGACACGTGCAGCGTTCGAGCTCTCGGAGGCTGTAAAGCTCCCAGTATTGATGCGTGTGACTACACGTATGGCACACTCTCGTGCCGTTGTGGAGGTCACTGAGACCCCACGCAAGCAGAACGAGATCTCTCGTCCTGAGGATGTACGTCGCTGGATCTTGTTGCCAGCGTTTGCTAAGAAGCGTTATGTGGAGCTCCTTGCTCAGCAGGATGACTTGTTGAAGGCCTCTGTAGAGTCTAAGTACAACTGGTATGTTAAGGGTGAGAACCCAGAGTTGGGTGTGATTACCACAGGTATCGCCTACAACTACTACATGGAGAATTGCGCTAACTGCAACAAGCGTAGTGTCCTCAAGATTTCGCAGTATCCACTCCCAGTGGAGCTTATCGAGAAGATGGTTGCTGATGGTGCTAAGGAGATCCTCGTTATGGAGGAGGGTCAGCCTGTTGTTGAGGAGATGGTACGTGCTATCGTTCCTTCGACAGTTGTGGTTAAGGGTCGTTTGACTGGCGACTTGCCACGTGTGGGTGAGCTTACTCCTGATAGCGTACGTCTATCGTTGGGTATGGAGAAGTTGGAGAACCTTGAGGCTGACGATATCGTTGTAGCACGTCCACCAGCATTGTGCCAGGGTTGTGGTCACAGAGATATGTACAAGGCGTTGAACGAGGTTGCTGCAGAGTATGAGAACCCACGCATCTTCGGTGATATCGGTTGCTACACTCTCGGAGCGTTGCCTCCATTCCAGGCTTTGCACGCTTGTGTAGAGATGGGTGCCTCTATCACTATGGCTAAGGGTGCTTCGGATGCTGGTCAGTTCCCTGCATTCGCTGTTATCGGCGACTCTACCTTCACTCACTCAGGTATAACAGGTCTTTTGGACTGTGTGAACTCTAACGCAAACGTGGTTGTTATCATCTCTGATAACCTTACTACAGGTATGACTGGTGGTCAGAACTCTGCAGGTACAGGTAAGATTGAGGATATCTGCCGCGGTGTAGGTGTTCACCCTGACCACGTACGTGTCGTTGTGCCACTTCCAAAGAATATGGAGGAGATCAAGGATATCCTTCGTCAGGAGATCGAGTACAAGGGTGTCTCTGTAGTGATTCCACGTCGTGAGTGTATTCAGACCGCAAAGCGTCACGCTAAGGCTAAGAATGCAGCAAAGAACGAGTAGTTAATAACTAAGAAAAAAGAGAAGTAATGAAGAAAGATATTATTTTGGCAGGTGTCGGCGGACAGGGTATTCTGTCGATTGCTACGGTTATTGGCGAGGCTGCAATGGCTGAGGGCTGGAACATCAAGCAGGCCGAAGTTCACGGTATGAGCCAGCGTGGTGGTGATGTTCAGAGTAACTTGCGTCTCTCTACTGAGCCTATCGCATCGGATCTTATCGCTAAGGGTGGTGCCGATATCATCATCTCGTTGGAGCCTATGGAGGCGTTGCGCTACTTGACATATTTGAAGAAGGATGGTTGGGTAGTAACCTCAAATGTTCCATTCGTAAATATCCCTAACTATCCTGCAGAGGAGGAGCTTAATGCACACCTCGCTGCTTTGCCTAACTGCGTATCGCTCAACGTGGAGCAGCTCGCTAAGGATGCTGGTGCACCACTTCAGGCAGCAAATATGGTGTTGTTGGGTGCAGCTATCCCTATGCTCGACATCGAGTTCGAGAAGATCGAGGCAGGTATTCGTCGCATCTTTGCCCGTAAGGGTGAGGAGGTTATCGAGAAGAACCTCGCAGCGGTACGTGCAGGTTATGATAACTCAATCAAAAAGTAATGACAATGGATAGACCATTAGATAAGCAGACGGTAGACAACATCTGTATTGCCAACGGCTTGCGTAATGCTAAGGAGCTTGGTGCTGCCTCTATTCGCCAATTTGTTAGCGTGGTGAAGGATATCGAGGCTAAGACGGGTGTTGAGTATATTCGTATGGAGATTGGTGAGCCAGGCTTGCCTGCCGAGATGATCGGTATCGAGGCTGAGCACGAGGCATTGCTTTCGGGTGTAGGTGCTAAGTACCCCCTCATCACAGGTATCGAGCCACTTACCAAGGAGGCTTCACGCTTCATCAAGGCCTTCATCAACCTCGACATCCCTCCAATGTGCATCGTGCCTACTGTAGGCTCTATGCAGGGAGCTTTCGCTACGTTTATGGCGTTGAGCCAGATGCGTGACGACCGCGATACCATACTCTTTATCGACCCTGGCTTCCCTGTCCAGAAGGCTCAGTGTAAGGTTCAGGGTATCCGCTTCGAGTCGTTCGATGTTATCGACTACCGCGGTGAGAAGCTTGAGGCTAAACTTGAGGAGATTCTCTCTTCGGGCCGTATCAGCGGTATCATCTACTCTAACCCTAACAACCCTACGTGGATGTGTTTGAATGAGTCGGAGTTGGAGATTATCGGCCGTATGGCTACCAAGTACGATGTCATCGTAGTTGAGGATTTGGCTTACCTCAATATGGACTTCCGTGAGGATCGTTCTAAGCCTTTCGAGGCGCCATACCAGCCATCTGTAGCTCGCTACACCGATAACTGCCTCCACCTGCTCTCAGGCTCAAAGATGTTCTCGTATGCGGGTCAGCGCATCGCTATCGTGGCTATGAATCCTGCCTTGGCAGAGCGTTGCTACGACAAGTTCGCTGAGAGATATGGTAACGATGGTCAGTTCCGTCGTAACTTCATCTTCAATATCCTCTATGTGCTCTCTTCGGGTGTTCCACACTCTGCACAGTATGCTTTGGCTGCTATGTTCCGTGCGGCATCGGATGGCCGTCTCGACTTCGTAGGTCATACGCGCGAGTATGCACGTCGTGCAGAGCGCGTTAAGGAGATTATGGTGAAGAATGGTTTCCATATCGTCTACGACAAGGATTGTGATCAGGAGGTTAGCGATGGCTTCTTCTTCACCTTCGGTTATAAGGATATGACAGGCGAGCAGCTTATTAATAAACTTATCTACTACGGTATCTCGGCTATCACTCTTGCTCCTACGGGAAGTTCTCGCGAGGGCTTGCGTGGTTGTGTGTCGATGATTTCGGATTATCAGTACGATGAGTTGGATAAGCGACTCCGTCTATTCAGTCAAGATTATTAAAAATTGGGGCTGCCCGTTTAGGACAGCCCTTCTTAAACCTAAAGACGTATGAATTTAGTAAGTGCGGCTGAGGCCGTGAAATTGATAAAGTCTGGTGACTCGGTATATATCCAAGGTTCTACCTCTGTGCCTGAGGTGTTGGTGCAGGCAATGACCGACCGTGCTCCAGAGTTGCGCGACGTGAAGGTCTATACGGCTTTCGCCATTGGTCGTTGCGACGCTCCATACGCCAAGGCTGAGTTGCGAGACTCGTTCGAGCCACTTAGTTTCTTCGTAGCCAACAACTTGCGTAAGGCTATTGACTCAGGTGTGGCACAGACCATCCCTGCCTTCTTGGGAGAGATTCCATTTTTGTTCCGTTCGGGCCAGGTGCCTTTGGATGTTACGTTGTTGAATGTGTCGGAGCCTGACGAGGAGGGCTACTGCTCGTATGGTGTATCTGCCGACTTGGCATTCTCGGCTGTGGAGTGCTCGAAGGTTATCATTGCGCAGGTAAATAAGTATATGCCTCGCACCTTTGGTGACCCCGTCATCCACGTCTCAAAGATCGATGCTTTGGTGCGTGGTGATGAGCCACTTGTGGAGGTACCTACAGTTATCCCCAACGACGTAGAGCGCGCTATTGGTAACTATATCGCCGGCGAGATTCCTGATGGCGCTACCCTCCAGATTGGTGTAGGTGGTATTCCTAACGCTGTGCTCGATGCGTTGCACGGCCATAAGCACCTCGGCTTGCATACCGAGGCTATGACCGACGGCGTTGTGCCTCTCATTCAGAAGGGTATCATCGACAACTCGTTGAAGAAGATCTACCCTGGTAAGTCGGTTGCTTGCTTGTGCTTGGGTAGCCAGCGTTTGTACGACTACTTGCACAACAACCGCGACGTAGTCATCCGTGATGTGGCTTGGACTAACGACCCACAGAATATTCGTCAGAATCCTAAGGTTATGGCCGTAAACTCGGCTATTGAGGTGGACCTCACAGGTCAGATTTGTGCCGATAGTATTGGTGAGCGCATCTTCTCAGGTGTTGGTGGCCAGCACGACTTTATGTATGGTGGTGCTTTGTCGGAGGGTGGTAAGTGTTTCATCGCCTTGCCTTCAATTACCACTAAGGGTATCTCGAAGATTGTGCCTACCTTAACTAAGGGTGCAGGTGTTGTTACCACACGTTTCCAGGCTCAGTATATCGCTACTGAGCACGGTATCGTCTATTTGCGTAATAAGTCGTTGGCTCAGCGTGCTAAGTTGCTTATCTCTATCGCTGATCCATCTGTACGTGAGGATCTTGAGCGTGCAGCAGTCGAGCGCTTTGGCATCGGCTTCCTTCGTGCTAAGATTTAGTCACAAGAGTAGAATTATAGATAGTATTGGGAGGGCTTCGGTTGCGAGGCCCTCCTGTTTTGTTGTTGAGGAGGGGGTTGTCGGTAAACTTTTTGGGTCACTGCATAATAGCGGGTCTAATGCGTGCGATATTACCAAAATTATTCGTATATTTGCACGTTATATATACATACAACAACAGATGAGGAGATTGATTATGGTTATTGCGCTTGTAATCTGTGGTCTTATGGCCACGGAACGACTCTCTGCGCAGTACTATAGTTGGGGTGTTGATCCCCCCTCGTTTCGTTGGCGACAGATGAAGAGCGAGAAGTATCGTGTGGTCTATCCCGATACCGCAACCAATGTGGCTCAGCGTATGATGCACTACCTCGATGCTGTGGAGTCGGGTATCTCATACGGCTATCGCCACCCACAGATGTCTATCCCCTTCGTCGTGCATCCCTCGAACTTTATGTCCAACGGTCTTGTGATGTGGATGCCACGCCGTGTGGAGTTTCTCTCTACACCGAGCGTCAATGGCTACTCTATGCCGTGGGTCAAGCAACTCATTGCCCATGAGTACCGCCACGCTGTGCAGTACAACAACCTCAACCGTGGCGTTGTCAAGGCCCTAAGTTATGTCATTGGTCAGCAGAGTTCTACCATAGGTCTGCTCTTTATGCCGTTGTGGATGATGGAGGGCGATGCCGTGATGAGCGAGACGCAGATGTCCACCTTTGGTCGAGGCCTGCAACCCTCATTCACGATGGCTTATCGTGCGTACGGCAATGTGGCGAACGAGTTTAAAAATATAGATAAGTGGTTCTGTGGGTCGTTCAAGGATTATATCCCCAACCACTATAACCTCGGCTATTTGATGTGTCGCCACGGCTATAACCGCTTTGGTCGTATTATGGGTGATGATGTTGCGGAACTCACCTCACGTCGCCCCTATATGGTGGTCTCTACGTCGTGGGTATTGAATAAGTTGTATGGTGTGTCGCAGTCGAAGCTCTTCTACGACACCTTCAATAAACTCTACTACCATTGGCAACCTCTCGATGATGTAGACCAAACCACGGAGCTTATCCCCGTGGCTGAGCCTCGCTCCTTTACCACCTATGCCCACCCCGTGGCCAAGGGCGATGGCAAGGTGCTGGTGCTGAAGGAGGACTTCGACCACCCGACGGCTATCTATGAGTTGGATGCGGAGAGTGGCCAGGAGCGCCGTTTGGCCTATACGGGTATTGTGTCGTCGCGCCCTAAATTGAGTCGTACGGGTAAGTTGTGGTGGACTGAGTACCGCCATAGCACCCTCTTTGCCGAGAAGGTCCATTCGGAACTCTGCTTTATGAATGTGGAGAGTGGTAGGATACGTAGCTTCTCTAAGCATCGCAACGTGTTGTACCCTACACCATTGGAGGGCGATTGTATGGCGTGGGTGGAATACACGCCCGATGGTAGATACACCATATATATCAACGATATGGAGGGTCGCCGCCGTAAACCTGTGCCATACGGTAGCGAGATTCACGGTATGGCGTGGGACGATGTCACTCGTGCTATCTACTTAATTGTCACGGATGATGATGGAATGCACATAGCGCGTGTAGATGGGGATGTGCTTACTCCTGTGACCCGCGCCGCCTATACCACGCTTAGCGACCTTAGTGCCTCGAATGGTAAGTTATATTTTGGCTCTATCGTTTCGGGTTGCGATGAGTTACACTGTCTTGATTTGGCTTCGGGCAGGGAGACACGCCTCTCAACGTCTAAGTATGGCTCGTTCCAACCATCGTTATTGGATGATGATAGGGTAGTGGCTGTGTCGTACGATAAGCGAGGATATTTGCCTGTTACGCAGAGTGTTAATGGAGGACAAAGAGTGGCCTATAGTAATACTCCTCGTCAGATTATGTTACCCGAAGGCAAGCGCTGGGGAGTGGTAAACCTCGATACCGTAAGATTTGATGAAGTAGCCAAGGATAGTGTTATGGCACAGACTCCGCCACGTCGCTTCAACCGCCTCCTCCACGCCTTCAACATCCATAGTTGGGCACCAGCATCCTACGACCCCTACGCCATTGTCGAGGAGTCGTCGATAGCCTTTAACCTTGGTGCTACGATTATGTCTCAGAATATCCTTTCGACACTCGAAGGTTTCTTGACGTGGGGTTGGAATCCTAACGAGGGCTCAGTATATAAGGGTATGCTCACGTATAATGGCTTGGGTGTAAACCTATGGGTAAGAGGTACTTATGGTGGTAGTCAGCAGATATATAGGGTGGTTGCCTACGACACGGAGAAGGGCGAGTTGGAGTATTCGCCCGATGTGGCTCTGGGTAAGTACTACTCGTTGGGTGCAGGTGCGACACTACCTCTGCTCTTGGCCCGTGGCTACCACACTCGCCAATTAGTGCTCTCCACGTCGTGGAACTTCTCGAATGGTATGGTTGCCAATGTGGATGATATAGAGATTAACGACTACAAGGTTAGCAACATACGAACGATAGGCTATTCGGAGGGTGTTCACCAACTCTCTGTGGGTATCGGCTTTCAGGATATGGTGCGTAAGTCTCATCGCGACTTCTTGCCACCGTGGGGAGTCGTGGCATCGGGTAGTTATACGCTCAACCCTACGACCGACGATATGGGCCACCTGATGGTGCTCTATGGCAAGTTGTACACACCAGGCTTTGCTCCTCACCACTCCCTGTCGTTAGCGGCTTCGTACCAGACGTCGCTGGGCGGTTTCCATTCCGACTTGGTGTTGTCGCTGATGTCGTTCAAGTCTACACGCCTCTTGCCTCGAGGTTACTCGGCCTACGAGATACAGAACGATAACTATGTCGCTACGTCGCTGAACTACCAACTCCCCGTTTGGTATCCCGATGGAGGATGGGAGGGAGTTATCTTTTTCAAGCGTCTGAGGCTCAACATAGGAGCCGACTACGCCTCGTTTGATATGCCTGGCTTGATAAGGGATGAGGGTGTATTTGCGAAGGTGAGGAAGAATATCGCATCGTTTGGCTTGGACTTGGGCGTCGATTTCAACCTATTTACTATGCCCGATGCCGCAACAATATCGGCAACCTTCTCGTTGTATCAGAAGATGTCGTTTGCTCCGTTTAGCAATGGTAAACTATACTTCTCGTTCGGATTAGGCTTGCCATTCTAACGAGACACGAATAAGGACTAAAATAATAACCAAACTATATGGCAAAGAATAGCAATACTAAGAAGAACTCCAAGGGTTGGAAGACGTGGGTAATCAGGGCGATGTGGACCTTGGTAGCCGTCGGCATCATCGCCGTTGCGAGCCTCTTCATTATGGCAAAGACCGAGGTGCTTGGTCCTATGCCTACCTTCGACGAGTTGGAGAATCCTAAAACCAACCTCGCTACGCAGATATTTTCGGAGGATGGCGAGGTGCTTGGCACTTACTTCATCGAGAACCGCACCTACCTCTCATACGAGGAGTTATTCCCAGCAGACCGTACTAAGTGGCTTGAGATAGATGGTCATAAGTTGCCTACCATCGTGGCTGCACTCTTGGCAACGGAGGATGTACGTTTCTTCGACCATCCAGGCATCGACTTCCAGGCTACGGCACGTGCAGGCATCAAGACCGTGCTGTTGCGCCAGTCGAATCAGGGTGGTGGAAGTACCGTGACTCAGCAGTTGGCTAAGAACCTCTACAAGACTCGTCGTAATAAGGAGGGTATGGAGGGTAATGCTGGAACATTGGCCGCTAAGGCTCAGGAGTATGTCATTGCCACACAACTTGAGTATAACTACACCAAGGAGGAGATTGTGGCTATGTACCTCAATACCGTGGAGTTCTCGAACTCTAATTTCGGTATCAAGTCGGCAGCAAACAACTTCTTCGGCAAGGAGCCTTGTGATTTGGCTATCGAGGAGGCCGCAGTTATCGCTGGCCAGGTCAAAGCCCCAGGAACATACGCCCCACTCAAGCGAGGTCTACCCAACGAGAAGGCTCGTGAGCGTAGAAATACTGTGCTTAGCCGTCTTGCTGCTGCGGGGGCTATCTCGCGCGATGTGGCAGATTCGTTGATGGAGTTGCCTATCGATTTGACCCGCTACCGCCGTGCTGCCGATGCCCATAACGAGGGTATGGCGACCTATTTCCGTGAGATGGTGCGTCGTACTATGATGGCCAAGGAGCCTGAGCGTCGTAACTACTACACCGAGTGGGATTACGAGCAGGCACTCAAGGAGTATAACGAGAACCCTATCTATGGCTGGTGCTACAAGAATAAGAAGGCTAATGGCGACTGCTATGACATCTATCGTGATGGTCTGAAGATATATACCACGGTGGACTCTCGTATGCAGATGTATGCCGAGGAGGCCTTTCGTGAACATATGGGCGAAACGGTGCAGCCACGTATGAATAGCCAGATTAAGAGCCGTGGTGGCTCGCTCTTCCCCGACCTAAACAAGGCGGAGTCGGATAAGAAGATAGATGACGCTATGCGCCAGACGGAGCGTTGGCGCCAGATGGCTAAGGAGGGTGTGTCGGAGACAGATATCAAGGCCTCGTTCAATACGCCAAGGAGTATGCAGGTATTCACCTTCAGTGGCCTACGCGATACGGTGATTACCCCACGCGACTCGCTCATCCACTATAAGAAGACTATGCGTGGTGCGTTTGTTGCTATAGACCCCGCTTCGGGATATGTACGTGCATACGTCGGAGGTCCAGATTATCGCTACTTCAAGTATGATGCTGCGACACAGGGTAAGCGTCAGGTAGGTTCTACGGCAAAGCCTTTCATCTATACCTTTGCTATCGACCACCTTGGTCTAACGCCTTGTACTCCTGTGCCTAATATGCCCGTGTCTATCGAGACCCCTTCGGGTATTTGGTCGCCAAAGGAGGCTTCCGAGGTGGAGTACACGGGCGTTCATCCTCTCTATTGGGGCTTGGCGAATAGTCGCAACAACTACTCGGCTTGGATTATGAAGCAGGCTAAGAGCCCAGAGGCTGTTGCGCAGTTTATCCACGACATCGGCATCAAGAGTTATATCGACCCTGTGGTGGCGCTCTGCATCGGCTCCTACGATAGCAACACCTTTGAGATGGCCTCGGCATACTCAACATTTGCCAATAAGGGTGTCCACGTAGATCCAATCTTCGTGACACGCATCGAGGATAACCAGGGTAATGTGCTTGCTACCTTCACACCAAAGACCGAGGAGGTGCTTTCGCGCCGTGTGGCCTACACGATGATTACGATGATGCAACGTGTTGTGACTATGGGTACGGCACGCCGTATGATCTACGAGTTTAACTTCGGCGATGTGGAGATTGCCGCTAAGACGGGTACTACCAACGATAATGTAGATGCTTGGTTTATGTGTGCCTTGCCTAACCTCGTTATGGGTGTTTGGGTTGGTGGCGAGGAGAATGGCATCCACTTCACTCGCAATGCCGATGGCTCACGCATCGCCCTGCCTATCGCAGGTAAGTTCCTTACCAAGGTCTTTGAAGATGGCTCGCTCGGTGTTGAGCGCACCGACCGTTTCGAGCGTTCGGATGAGGAGCCCGATTATAGTTGCGAGGTCAATATGGAGGAGCAGCCTACGCAGAGCGTCGAGGACGACATCTTCTTCGACGAGGGTGGCTTCTTCTAAACGACTCAGAAAGGATAAATGACCACAATTCATTGGGCGTTGCCCCAATGGTAAATGGATAAATATATAATATAGTAAAAAACGATAAGTTATGAAAATAGCAATTGTTGGTGTGAGTGGTGCTGTGGGACAGGAGTTCCTCTCAATCTTGGAGAAGCACCCTATGGCTATCGATGAGTTACGACTCTTTGGCTCAAAGCGTAGTGCAGGCTCTTCTTACCGCTTCCGTGGTGAGGATATCGTGGTGAGAGAGTTGCAGCATAACGACGATTTCAAGGATATTGATGTGGCACTCTGCTCGGCTGGAGCATCCACCTCTAAGGAGTTTGCCGAGACGATTACCAAGTACGGAGCCTTTATGATCGACAACTCAAGTGCTTTCCGTATGGATGATGATGTACCTTTGGTTGTGCCAGAGGTGAATGGCGACGATGCCTTCAATGCACCTCGTCGTATCATTGCTAATCCTAACTGTACAACTATCCAAATGGTTGTTGCTTTGGGAGTTATCGAGCGTCTTTCGCATATCGAGCGAGTACACGTGGCGACCTACCAGTCGGCCAGTGGCGCAGGTGCTACGGCTATGCAGGAGTTCGAGCAGCAGCACCGCGATATCGTCGAGGGTCGCCAGCCAAAGGTCGAGAAGTTTGCCTACCAGCTTGCCTACAACCTTATCCCACATATCGACGTGTTCCAGGATAACGACTACACCAAGGAGGAGATGAAGATGTTCCACGAGACCCGCAAGATTATGCACTCCGACATCCGCACCTCGGCTACGTGTGTGCGTGTGCCTGTTATGCGCGCTCACTCTGAGGCTATCTGGGTTGAGACCGAGGATGAACTTAGCGTGGAGGCTGTTCGTGAGGCCTTTGCAGAGGCTAAGGGTATTGTGCTTATGGACGAGCCAGCGGAGAAGCGATACCCTATGCCACTCTTTATTGAGGGTAGCGACCCTGTCTATGTCGGTCGTATTCGCAAGGATTTAGGTTCGGAGCGAGGTATTACCTTCTGGTGTGTTGCCGACCAAATTCGTAAGGGCGCAGCACTCAACGCCGTACAAATCCTCGAACTCTTGGTGGCGAATAAGTAGTACTGCAAAAACGAAGGGAAAATAGGATAAAATATTTTTTGTAATTAGTTGCAATAGACCATATTTTTGACTACCTTTGTGGCGTAATTACATAAATACACGCAATTGCGTGAATGAGGTTGCGAAAAAAAGAATATATTATTAAATTATAAAGATAACCTAAAAAACTAAACTACTATGGAAATTCCATTTGCAGAAGCGTATCGAATTAAGATGGTTGAGCCTTTGAAGAAGAGCACACGTGCAGAGCGTGAGCAGTGGCTCAAGGAGGCACACTATAACCTCTTCGGCTTAAAGTCAGAGCAGGTTTATATCGACTGTTTGACTGACTCAGGTACAGGTGCTATGAGCGACCGTCAGTGGGCTGCTATGATGACTGGTGACGAGGCTTATGCTGGTTCAAAGTCATTCTTCGAGCTTAAGGAGACTATCGGCCGTATCACAGGTTTCGAGTACGTTATCCCTACACACCAGGGTCGTGCTGCTGAGAACGTATTGTTCTCTCACCTTGTAAAGGCTGGCGACATCATCCCAGGTAACTCACACTTCGATACTACTAAGGGTCATATCGAGTTCCGTAAGGCTACCGCTTTGGACTGCACTATCGACGCTGCTAAGGATACTCAGCTTGAGATTCCTTTCAAGGGTGAGGTAGACTGTGCTAAGTTGGAGAAGGCTTTGGCTGAGAACGCAGAGAAGATTCCTTTCATCATCGTAACCGTTACTAACAACACAGCAGGTGGTCAGCCTGTATCAATGAAGAACTTGCGCGACGTTCGTGCTATCGCTGACAAGTATGGCAAGCGCGTAGTATTCGACTCAGCTCGTTTCGTTGAGAACGCTTACTTCATCAAGACTCGTGAGGAGGGTTACGCAGATAAGACTATTAAGGAGATTTGCAAGGAGATGTTCTCTTACGCTGACGGTATGACTATGTCATCAAAGAAGGACGGTCTTGTAAATATGGGTGGTTTCATCGCTACACGTCACGAGGACTGGTACGAGGGTGCTAAGCGTTTCTGTATCCCATTCGAGGGCTTCTTGACTTACGGTGGTATGAACGGTCGTGATATGGCTGCTTTGGCTGTAGGTTTGGACGAGAACACTGAGCTCGACACTATCGAGACTCGTATCAAGCAGGTTCAGTACCTCGCTGCTAAGCTCGACGAGTACGGCATTCCTTACCAGCGTCCTGTAGGTGGTCACGCATTGTTCGTAGATGCTGACAAGGTGTTGTCTAACATCCCTAAGGAGGAGTTCCCAGCACAGACCCTCGCTATCGAGCTCTACCTTGAGGCTGGTGTTCGTGGTTGCGAGATCGGTTACATCCTTGCTGACCGTGATCCTGTAACTCGTGAGAACCGTTTCGGTGGTCTTGACCTTCTCCGTTTGTGTATCGCTCGTCGTTCATACACTAACAACCATATGGACGTTATCGCTGCTGCTTTGAAGAACGTATATGACCGTCGTCACGAGATTACACGTGGTGTGAAGATCGTTTGGGAGACTGAGTTGATGCGTCACTTCACAGTTAAGCTTGAGCGTTTGTAATATACCCAAGGGGTGGGCGAGTGATGAGGGGAATCCCTTGTTACGGTGACGAGGATTAATCCGAGTCGAGCCACTACCTAAAGCGCAGAGCGCATCTCCGAAAGGGGGTGCGCTCTTTTGTTTTATGCGTGATGGGAGATGGGCGTGAACTAAGGAGTCTAAGGAGATTAAAGGTGATGTAGTTGGGGGTAAGGGGAGCGTACAAAATTTACACGTTGCGCAAACCTACCCTAAACTTCATAAATTCTCTAAACACAATAACCTCCCTAACCCTTTCAACCTCTCTCGCATAAAGGCCAAAAACCCTTGCTCCTTTGGGGGGCAAGGGTTTGGTGATATTATATACAGCAATCTACGTGAGTGGCGTCCCTGGTGTTACTCAGCAGCCACGGCGTGCATAATGGCTACGAGGGTGCCATTGCTCAGAAGTAGCATATTGTCGGCATCCATCTCGTAGTGGGTGACGCTCTCAAGCATATCGTAGTAGGCGCTCTCCTGCTTGTGGTTGGGGCAGAGACGGCGCGTAGAGCCAAGGTTGGCGATGGTCAAGGCGCGTGACGAGGTCACAGTGAAGGTGGCGGTGAGGCGGTTGCAGTCGCCAACACCCGACGCAGTGCCGTTGTCGTGGAAGAGCAATGTGTAGCTCTCTCCCTCGGCCTTAACCTCCTGGCCCATCAGCTGAACCAACTGCCACTCGGTGCCTACAAGGGGCTTCTCAAGCTTCGAACGGTTGCGACAATCGCAACAACCTGTCGTCGTGACGAGAGAAAAAAGGAGGGCCATAGAAAATAAAATCAATCGTTTCATACTATTTCGTAAATTATAATTATCTTTGTAGTCGGAACAAAGATAATACAAATCATCTAAAACTTATACAAAAATGAAAAAAGTTATCGCTTCACCTTTGGCTCCTAAGGCCGTTGGTCCCTATTCTCAGGCTATCGCTCACGACGCAACTCTCTACATCTCTGGTCAGCTCCCTATCGACGGCGCTACAGGTAAGATGGCTGAGGGCGTAGAGGCTCAGACTCGTCAGGCTCTCACAAACCTCGGCTACATCCTTGAGGAGGCTGGCTATACCTTCGATAACGTGGCTAAGACTACTGTGTTGTTGGCTAATATCGCCGACTTCGGCGCTATGAACGCTATCTACGCCGAGTTCTTCACTGGCGACAAGCCTGCTCGTATCTGCTACCAGGTTGCTGCATTGCCTATGGGTGCATTGGTAGAGATCGACGCTATCGCTATTAAGTAAGTGCTATACTCAAGCAAATAGGTAGGGACCGCCCAATGACTCTATTGGGCTGTCCCATCTTGTAAATACCCTCAATACGATAATTATGAACACCCAGACCATATCAATAGGTGTATTCATTGATGGTGGATACTACGCAAAACTCAACGATGACCTCAATACACGACTCTCAAAACGTCTAAACATCAAGAGTCTGCTCAACTACATCCGCGAGATCGTCGCTACCGACTGCGATAACGACATACGCTATTGCCAAATCACCGAGAGCCACTACTACAGAGGTCGCTACCGCGCAAGTGTGGCAAGGGATAAGAATATGCTCTATGGCGAGCGTAGTTTCGAGGATGTCCTCATCGATAATGATATTATGTGCCACTACAAGCATCTGCGCGAGGATGGTAATGGCCAGGTCGTGGAGAAGGGTATAGATGTGTGGTTCGCGCTTGAGGCATACGAGTATGCTATGGTGCGCAAGTTCGACTACGTGGTGCTTATCACGGGCGATGCCGACCACGAAATGTTGGTGCGAAAACTCAAGGCCTTGGATACCAAAGTTATTCTGCTTTCGGGTGATTTCGGTCGCTCGTCGATGATCTCCTATCTCTTGCGCGAGGAGGCAAATATCTACCTTAACCTCAGCAATGAGTTCAAGGAAAATCCTGAATTAGTCGATGTCCTGTGTCTTTCAAAACCCAAGATAAAGGAGGAGTAACCACAGATAATAATATGTTTAAGGCGTACCCAAGGGTGTGCCTTTTTCTCTTTTAATACAGCCAACAAAGCGATAAATATATTCTAAAATCGAGGTCGTATCTGGCGGTAATTTGTGGTAAAAAAAGGGGAGTTCTTGCCCTCGGTTTTATGGCGATGATTGGTACGGAAAAGGTGGTCGATTAATTTTTTGAAATATTATGCCGAAAACTGCTTGTTTTTTCGAGCGAAAAAATCTATCTTTGTATTTGATATGTGCGCATACCTCTATGGCACGTAGAGATTTTATCGACTAAATTAGGTTTAAATATATTTTCAACATTAAAACTATTAAGACAATGTACGGAAAATTTCAGCAACATTTGCAGAACGAGTTGGCAGAGATTAAGGCTGCTGGCTTGTACAAGACTGAGCGTATTATCGAGTCGCCTCAGCGTGCAGAGATCGACGTGGCTAACCGTCCAGTATTGAACTTCTGCGCCAACAACTATCTTGGTCTATCTGACAACCAGCGCCTTATCGACGCAGCTAAGCGTGCTATGGATGAGCGTGGCTTCGGTATGTCATCAGTTCGCTTCATCTGCGGTTGCCAGGATATGCACAAGGAGCTTGAGAAGGCTATTGCAGACTACTTCGGCACTGAGGATACTATCCTTTACGCCGCTTGCTTCGACGCTAATGGTGGTGTCTTCGAGCCTCTCTTCACTGCTGAGGACGCAATCATCTCTGACGCTTTGAACCACGCATCTATCATCGACGGTGTTCGCCTTTGCAAGGCTCAGCGCTACCGCTATGCTAATGCCGATATGGCAGAGTTGGAGGAGTGTTTGAAGCAGGCTCAGGCACAGCGTTTCCGCATCATCGTTACCGACGGTGTATTCTCTATGGATGGTAACGCTGCTCCATTGGATAAGATTTGCGAGTTGGCAGAGAAGTACGACGCCTTGGTTATGGTTGATGAGTGCCACTCAGCAGGTGTATTGGGTAAGACTGGTCGCGGTATCACTGAGTTGTATGATCTCCGCGGTAAGGTGGATATCCTCACAGGTACCCTCGGTAAGGCCTTCGGTGGTGCAGTAGGTGGTTTCACTACTGGCCGCAAGGAGATTATCGATATGCTCCGTCAGCGCTCACGCCCATACTTGTTCTCTAACTCATTGCCACCAGCAGTAGTTGGCGCATCTATCGAGATGTTCAAGATGTTGGAGGAGAGCGACGCTTTGCACGATCAGCTCGTAGCTAACGTCGAGCACTTCCGCTCTAAGATGGTTGCTGCAGGCTTCGATATCAAGCCTACACAGTCGGCTATCTGCGCAGTTATGCTCTACGATGCTAAGCTCTCACAGGACTTCGCTGCTGAGTTGCAGAAGGAGGGCGTATTCGTAACAGGTTTCTACTACCCAGTAGTACCAAAGGGTCAGGCTCGTATCCGCGTTCAGGTATCTGCAGGTCACACTGTAGAGCAGTTGGATCGTTGCGTTGAGGCCTTCATTAAGGTAGGTAAGAACCTCGGCGTACTTAAGTAGTAGGGTGGGGCACTGCCCTCTCCTACAATGTAGATTCTTCGCAAGTGCTTCGGTGCTTGCGAAGATTTTTTTGTTATATGCAGTCCGCAAATGGGTAATGCACAACTTATATAGCGTTGAAAGAGTTGGGATATCAGTTTTTTTTATTACATTTGTATAATGTTTCTATAAAACTTAAATGGTGGGGATATGAAACGACTGATAACCTTAGTAATGGCATTGTGCTTGTACGCACTATCTATGAGTAGTGTTTCGGCTCAGGAGTCTGGCGACTTTAAGTTCGGTTTTCGTGGTGGCTACTACTTTCGCACAAATGCCTTCGGCGTGGGTGTCTATGGCACCTATGGCTTAGCCAATTGGCTCAATATCGAGCCTGGTGTAAATATGATACTAAAGAAGCACTGCTCGGTGGATGTCTATTGCGACTTTCAGGTGCCGTTGGAGATAGCCACCTACTGGACCGTGTATCCTATTGTGGGTGTCAGCGTCAATGATATTACCTCGCATAAGGGAACGGTAGATGGCTGGGCTGGAGGACTCAATCTCGGTCTCGGTACGCGCTACGAACTCAATAGCCGATGGAGTGCCAATCTGCAAGTTAAGTGGATGGGTCGCTTCCCTCGCCAGCACCAAAGCGCTGTAATCGCAGCAGTGGGTATCGACTATAATTTCTAACCTCCGTCACATAAAAAGCCAACAACAATAGTTGCGGTGGCAAAAAAGTGGGTGGAAAATTTGGAAATGGGTTGAAAACTTTCTAATTTTGTAAGAAATTATGAGGTATCCTATATCGTTCGCTCTTCGGATTTTTGCAGAAGAGGGGATTGTTGTGGAGGCCTTGTGCTCGTAGATAGTTAAGAGATAAACAATTAATAATATAAAACTACAAACTTCACTACAATGGACAATGTAAATGTACAACAGTTGCAGGATGTGGTTATCCGTTTCTCGGGTGACTCAGGTGATGGTATGCAGCTCACCGGCACACTCTTTTCGGATACATCAGCACTGTTTGGTAATGGAATTTCTACATTCCCAGACTATCCTGCCGAGATTCGTGCACCTCAGGGAACTGTAGCAGGCGTATCAGGTTTCCAGGTACACTTTGGTTCAAGCCGTATCGATAACCCTGGTGACTACTGCGATGTACTCGTAGCGATGAACCCAGCGGCTCTTATCGCTAACCGTAAGTGGCTTAAGCCATCGGCTACAGTCATCATCGATGGTGACACTATGACTGAGGACAACATCGTTAAGGCGGGCTTCAAGACTATGGATCCTATCGCTGAGCTTGGTCTTGAGGGTTACAATGTCGTTATCCCTGATATTACTACAATGACCAAGGAGGCGTTGAAGGATACAGGTATGGATAACAAGGCAATGGTAAAGTGCAAGAATATGTTTGCACTCGGTATCTGCTTCTGGATGTACAACCGTCCTGATGATTTCGCTAAGCAGTTCCTCGATTCAAAGTTTGCTAAGAAGAACCCATTGGTTGCTGAGGCAAACAAGCGAGTTATCGAGGCTGGTTATAACTATGCAGCTAACACACACCAGTTTGCTAACAACTACACCGTAGCTCCTGCAAACTTGGAGAAGGGTGTTTACCGCTCTATCAACGGTAATACTGCTACTGCGTGGGGCTTCTGCGCAGCATCTGAGAAGTCGGGTCTTCCACTCTTCTGTGGTTCATACCCTATCACTCCTGCAACCGTAATCCTTGAGGAGTTGGCTAAGCGTAAAGATTTGGGCGTTAAGACCGTACAGGCTGAGGATGAGATCGCTGGTATCTGTACCTCTATCGGTGCTGCTTACGCTGGTAACTTCGCCGTTACTACCACTTCAGGCCCTGGTATTTCGCTTAAGAGCGAGGCTATGGGTTTGGCAGTTATGGCAGAGCTTCCTTTGGTAGTTGTTGATGTTCAGCGTGGTGGTCCTTCAACAGGCCTTCCTACAAAGACTGAGCAGAGTGACTTGAACCAGGCACTCTATGGCCGTAACGGTGAGTGTCCTATGGTTGTTATCGCAGCATCTTCACCAAGCGACTGCTTCCACTACGCATTTATGGCTGGTAAGATCGCTATGGAGCATATGACTCCAGTAATGTTGCTTAGCGATGGTTTCATCGCAAATGGTTCTGAGCCTTGGAAGATTCCATCAATGAGCGACTATCCTGCTATCGTGCCACCTATTGTAGCACCACGTAGCGAGGGTGACTTTATGCCTTACGAGCGTAACGAGAAGCTTGCTCGTGGTTGGGCATTCCCTGGTAAGGAGGGTCTTGAGCACCGTATCGGTGGTTTGGAGAAGGACCGCATCAAGGGTAGCATCTCACACGATCCAAAGAACCACCAGGAGATGGTTACTACACGTCGTCGCAAGGTTGAGCTTGTGGCAGATGAGTTGCCAGAGATCGAGGTATTTGGTGCTAATGAGGCAGATGTATTGGTTGTTGGTTGGGGTGGTACACGTGGTCACCTTCACAGCGCTGTTAAGCAGTTGCAGGATGAGGGCAAGAGCGTAGCACATCTCCACTTCAACTATATCTACCCATTGCAGAAGGGCGTTGCTGAGACTCTCAAGCGTTACAAGCGCATCGTAGTGTGCGAGTTGAACGAGGGTCAGTTCGCAGGCTATCTCCGCCAGCAGTTCCACGATGTTGTTATCGAGTCGTTTGGTAAGACCGAGGGTCAGCCATTCACCGTTATCGAGATCAAGGAGAAGGTTGAGTCAATGCTATAATTCGAAAACACCACATAACAATAGTAAGAAACTGTTTAAAAACGAGAAAGACTATGGCAGATTTCAAATATACACCCGCTGATTTCAAGAGTGATCAACAGGTAAAGTGGTGTCCGGGTTGCGGTGACCACGCCATTCTTAACGCAGTGCAGCGTGCTATGCCAGAGGTTGCAGATGCCCTCGGCAAGCCACACAATATGTTTACCTTCGTATCAGGTATCGGTTGTTCTTCACGCTTCATCTACTATATGAAGACCTTCGGCTTCCACACCATCCACGGTCGTGCTAACGCCATCGCAACAGGTATCAAGACTGCCAACCCAGAGTTGTCAGTGTGGGTATGTACAGGTGACGGTGACTCTTTGGCTATCGGTGGTAACCACTTTATCCACGCTATTCGCCGTAATATCGACCTCAACGTAATCTTGTTCAACAACGAGATTTATGGTTTGACTAAGGGTCAGTACTCACCAACCACTAAGTTGGGTAAGGTCACTAAGACCTCTCCTTTCGGTACTGTGGAGAAGCCATTCACCCCAGGTGAGTTGGTTATCGGTGCTAAGGGTACCTTCTTCGCTCGTACTATCGACCAGGAGGTTATGCTTACCAAGGAGTGCTTGTTGGCAGCCGCAAAGCATAAGGGTATGTCCGTTACTGAGGCATTGGTGAACTGTATGATCTTCAACGATAAGACTCACGCTTTGTTTGCAGGAGATAAGGCTACTCGCGAGGAGCACACTATCTTGTTGAAGCACGGCGAGAAGATGCTCTTCGGTAAGGATAAGAACAAGGGTTTGGTATTCGAGAATATGAAACTCAAGGTTGTTACTGTAGGTGAGGACGGCTACACTATTGACGACGTTCTTACTCACGATGCTAAGACTCCAGATACTACTTTGCACACTATGTTGGCTGCAATGAAGTATCCTGAGTATCCTGTTGCAGTAGGTGTTATCCGCGATGTAGATGACGAGAATGTCTACGATTTGCGTGTTCAGCAGCAGGTTGAGGAGGTTAAGGCTACTGCTAAGATCAAGTGTGTGGACGACTTGTTGCGTTCAGGTCAGACTTGGGAGATTAAGTAAGAGACGTAACAACTTCAAACGATAATGGGTGGCATCTTAAGGATGCCACCCATTATCGTTTGGGATTATGCCGATAAGGGCTATCTCTGATTTATGCCATTTAGGAAGTCTCGATACTTTTCAGGCAACACTTCGAGTAATGCCTTGTCGAGGTCTACGACGTTGTGGTCAATATGCTGCAATCTATCGTTTGAGCAGATGTCGAGGTGCGCAAAGTCGCCCTTGAGGCTATCTTTGAGTTTCGATGGGGCAAATTCTGTTGGCATCTTAACAAAGTCCTGCTCTTCGGGTAGTAGTGGGCGATAACGCATTAGGAGTTGCTCAACAACCCATCTGTTATGCTCTACCTTGCCGAGGTACTTCATTGCACTACACCAATCTGTGTCCATATTGCTATCCGTTGGGTCGTATGCCGATTTTGTCGTCATAGATACACAGCGGAACTTTGACCACATCGAAAGGATGTTGTACTTGTTGGACCACATCTTTGCCGCCTTGCTCTTACCCTTGTTGCTCTCCTGCAACTGATTGAGTTTGGCTATAAAGTCGGGTCTTTCGAGCTTGAGTTCGACAACGATGTACTTCTCAATACTCTCCCAGCGAGCGTTTCTGCTGGCCTCCCAGTCGGAATACTTAGCTATGTTTTGACTCTCCTTGAACCACGTCTCCCATTGATTTTTGATATAATCCTGTTGGTCAGAGTATTTCGGCTCATCAAAGAGGAAGGCAAGTTGAGGGGATAGTTTCTTTAAGGTATCCGTGCTAAGTGATTTTGTCGCCTCGTACTCACGGGTAATACGAACTCTTGTATTGTTGAAGTAGTTCTTGTACGCAGCATCAATTCCTTTGTCGATAGACTCTGTGAGTGCCGTTAGTCGAGCGTCGTAGCAATCTTGTGCCATACCGAAGGCCTTGAGTTTCTCCCTGAAACGAGGGTTGTTCTGGCTTAGTTGCTTGACCATTTCGTCGTTTTGACGCTGATAGATAAGCACCTGTTTGGTGTTTGCGCTGTGATAAACCCTGTCCGAGAGGTATGTTGCAGCGGCTATTGCTCTATTGTTGTCGGGCAGGCAGATGGCGATGGTGAGTTTCGCCTCGTCATCTGCTGAGGTATCCACTAAGTAACGCTGGATGGCAGGGTGCTCTACGCTACCATTTATAAATTCCCACTCTATATCTATGAAGTCGTCGCCGAGGTAGTCACCACGATAGGGCGAGGTGCTATTTGGGTCGGTGAGGGGTGATATCCAGGGGTATAGGTCGTTGTTGTAGAGCGCGCTGTTCTCGCAGAAGTTCATCACATCGCGGCGGCGTGCCAACAGGAACATATCCTTGAAGCGCTCCATAAATTGGTGACGCTCCTGCTTCATATTGTTGTCGATAAATGTTATGCGTGTACGCTTGCGTAGGGTCTCGAAGTTGGGGTAGTGTGCCAAGTGTGCGGCCTCGATTGCCATAGCGATACCCATACGCGACATTCCCACGATGACCAAGTGAACGAAACTATTATCATCGCTCTTGATACCCTCGTGGCCCTCCAGTGGAATGTAGTGACTCTTGTCTGTTGGCGCTGTAAGGTCTTGACATACAAGCACCTTTTGTGCCCACATCTCATAGTAGTTGAAGGGACGGAAGTTAATCTTTTTGTCGTTTATATCGGTGGTCTGGAAGAGGTTGAATGAGGTTTGGTACTCAAACATCATACGACAAACGAGTCGATTGTCATCCGTACCACTCTTCTGGAAACGTGCCACACTCTCGGCCTCTTTGTTTATTAGGCGCAGACTCTCCATATTCATCGTGTCGTGATAGGTCTCGATGCCGTCCGACGAACTATTCTCGCCCAAGATGTAGACCTCCTCGGCAGTCTCTATATGTAGCTCCTTAATCTCGTTCTCGGAGGTGCGTTCACCACTATATATTATCACACGCTTCTGCTGGGACTCCGAGATGTGTGAGTAGATGGTGTTGCGCACATCCTCTACGTTGCTCGATGTGAGGATTACGATGTAGGTGCTCTCACGCTTCTCGAATATGCGTTTTACGACGCTGACCACTAAGTCGTTAGCACCGATGATGACATAGTGTCTCCTCCATTTTAGGAAGCTGTATCTTACGTCACCCGTTAGCCACTTATTCTTGCGGTTGTCTATCGAGCCGATGAGTGAGGTGACGAGTAGACCGTTGAGCATAAATATTCCGAGTATCGCTATCAGGGCGCTCCACTGTCGGCCACGAGGTGTTGTAGATATATGTTGGTTTCCTGGGTCGATAAAGTGGTAGTAGACGGCCCAGAAGGATGATGGAGACTCGTTAGCTATGTCTTGACTACTGTTGGTCGAGGTTTTGTAGAGGCTGTCGTCACTCACCAACTCCGTGGGATGAATATCTGAAGATATGATATCGATGGAGCAGGTGATTAGCATAGGTATAAGGATGACCAATGCAACAACCTTGTGGATGAATTTGCCGTAGACAAGTGTCCAGTCGAACCTTGCCTTGCGGAAGAGGAAGAGCCACGCCCCAGCCCCAATGTAGTAGAGGGCAATGAGTGAACTAAGGACCATTGTCCAATACTGTGGGTGTGTGCAGTATATGGCGTTAATTAGCGCGAAGAGACCGTATGCAATGGCGATGTAGTCAAAATTCTGGAATATAAGTTTGGCGCATCGGCCGAGTAGTTGCTTCATAACAATATCGCTTGTGGGTTAGTGTTTGGGTAAAGTGTGTATTATGGTTGCTGATAGAATTTTGCCATACCATAGTTAATGTCTATAATCCTATCAATAAATGCGATACAAATATACGTATATTTTCTCAAATTTTTCCTATCTTTGTCCTTGAAAAGCATAGTTATAGACAAAATAGAGATATAAATACAATGAAATATATAGGAGCGCACGTAAGTGCATCAGGAGGCGTGGAGAACGCCATAAAGAACGCAAAGGAGATAGGTGCTACGGCATTTGCTCTATTTACCAAGAATCAGCGCCAGTGGATTGCGCCAGAACTCACCCCCTCGCAAATCACGCTCTTTAGAGATTTGATGGCTAAGGAGGGCTTTAGTGCTGGCCAGATATTGCCCCACGATAGTTATCTTATCAACCTCGGTCATCCCGATAGCGATGGCCTTGAGAAGTCACGCGACTCCTTCTTCGAGGAGATGCGCCGATGCGAACTCTTGGGTCTCGATCGTCTGAACTTCCACCCTGGAAGCCACCTCAAGCGTATCGACGAGGAGGGCTCGTTGCAACGTATTGCCGAGTCGATAAATATGGCGTTGGATAGGAGTAGGGGTGTTACTGCGGTGTTGGAGAATACGGCAGGTCAGGGCTCTAACCTCGGTTATAAGTTTGAGCATTTGGCATATATCATTGATAGGGTGGAGGATAAGAGCCGTGTAGGTGTCTGCTTGGATACCTGCCACACCTTCGCCGCGGGTTACGACTTGCGCACTAAGGAGGCCTTGGATGCGACCTTCGCGGAGTTTGACCGTATTATTGGTTTTGGCTATTTGCGAGGTATGCACCTCAACGATGCTATGCGCCCGTTGGGTAGCCGTATCGACCGTCACTCACCCCTTGGAGATGGAGAGATTGGTTGGGAGTGCTTCCGTTATATAGCCTCAGACCCTCGTTTCGACAATATTCCTCTTATCCTTGAGACTCCCGATGAGGCTCGTTGGGCAGAGGAGATTGCGAAGTTGAAGGAGTTTGCAGCAGTGAAGTAGTTTAGTATTGCGTATGGGAGTTATAGAGTTGATACTTATCTCGGTGGGTTTGGCTATGGATGCCTTTGCAGTGTCGTTGGGCAAGGGTCTTTCGGCCCGTAATGTGACCCCTCGCCACGCCCTCATCGTAGGAGGATGGTTTGGTGGTTTTCAGGGACTTATGCCAATAGTCGGTTACTTGTTAGGTCGCAGTTTCTCGGATGTTGTGGTGAGCGTGGACCACTGGATCGCCTTCGTGTTGCTTGGCCTTATAGGTCTAAATATGATACGTGAGGCTATTTGGGGTGACGACGAGCAGCATAATGCTGACTTCGGGCTACGTGCAATGTTCCTAATGGCCGTCGCCACAAGCATAGATGCCTTGGCCGTAGGCGTTACGATGGCCTTCCTCGATGTCAATGTCTGGATAGCATCCTCGACCATTGGAGTTATCACCTTTATAATATCTGTCGTTGGACTCTACCTCGGCTCGCGAGCAGGTGCTAAATTGGGTGATAAGGCGGGTATCTTGGGAGGTCTGATACTGATTGCCATAGGCATAAAGATAGTAATAGAGCATTTGTTCTTTTAGACAAATGCTCTATCTGTTTTATCTCCTTGAGGGTTTATAATCCTCTGTCGATGATTGCCTTGAGTTTAGCTCCCAATTCGGCATTCTCCATTATGCCGTTAATCCTCTCAGCCCCCGTGCCATATAAATATATAGGTATCATAGTGCCAGAGTGTCCGTTCGTTGTCCAACGATACTCCACGCCCTGCTCCGAGAGACAGAAGTCGGAGTCGCAACTAACCAACGAGAGACCTCCTGTTTCGTGGTCTGCAGTCACTACAACGAGTGTCCCAGGATTCTGCTCGGCAAACTCCACTGCCACCTCTATTGCACCCATAAATCCCGCCATCTCAACCTGTTGAGCCTCAGCATTGTTGCCGTGACCACAGCCATCAATAAGCGAGCCCTCGACCATTAGCACGAAACCCTCGTTCGAGGATTTGTTGCCGAGGATGCGTAGGGCCTCTCGTGTCGCATCGCCGAGGTACGCCCCACCATTGTTGCTCACCTCGTAGTCACCAAGAAGGGCGATGACGCGGTCACTATCCTTTGTCTGCTTAACCTCGTCCAGCGATGTTGCCATTTTGAAACCCTCGGTAGCGAGTCGCTCCGCAACACCCTCGCCATACAACTCTTTGAAGTATGCCATACCGCCACCGATTGCTACGTCGAGTGAGCTGCCGATAAGTTGCTCGGTGATAGCGAGGTACTCGTGACGATTGGGGATGTGGGCGTAGAAGGCCGCTGGGGTGGCGTGTTGAAGGTAGGTGGTAACCACCACTCCTGTAGCCATTCCCTGACTCTTGGCCAACTCCATTATCGACTCCACGGGGGTCTCGTCGGGGAGTGTGCCTAAATAGGTGTTGTTGGTTTTATGTCCTGTTGCCAAGGCTGTGCCAGAGGCTGCTGAATCGGTGATTCGATTATTTGCCGAGTAGGTCTTCTGCAGGGCGATGTTTTCAGCCTGGTCAAATATCGTAGGTGCGTATCTATTTTCGAGTTGCATCATCGATACCGAGGCTAAGCCCATACCATCTCCTATAAGGTATATTATGTTCTTAACATCCTGAGCAACAGCGCTTGAGAGTGATAGCGCAAGAGAAGCTATAGTGATAAGTATGTAACGCATAACTATAAATTTTGAAAAACCATTACGTTGCAAAAATAGGAAAAAAAATTAATATATCTGTTGTGTGCAAGAAAAATATCAGTGCAGATAGTTGTAGTGGGTATAGAACCTTAGATTGTAGCGCGATATAATATGAGCCTTCGATAATATTACGTGTATTTATAATCTTTTAAGATAATTCGATACAAGATATTTGTAATTTGAAAAATTATTCTTTAATTTTGTACAAAAGAACATAATGTATATTTGCCTATGATAATATAACAACTCAAAGACATATAATAATAAGGCGTTAAGTTTTTATTTCGGGATTCTGAAACTTCCACTTTTACTGAATGTCCCCAAGGAATAAAGTTTGACGCCCACGCTGTATCTATCAGCGTGGGCTTTATTCCGTATATTGGGGGCAAAGGTTGTGGAAGACCGCAGAATCCGATATGAAGTGAATGAGTCCGCGCTTTTTTATTGTCTATACCCTTAGTCTTTTCTCAGGACTCCAGTCAATTAAGTAATGGTAAAATGAAAGCCACAAACAATTATGAGAAACTCAAAAATAATATTGGTGTTTGCCTTAGCCCTATTTCTAAGCTCTTGCTCACACCATAACTATTTACAGAAAACAGTTTGGGTTAATGTGTCGGAAACTAAAACAACTGAGACTCCTGCTACAATGATCACCAGTTTGGAGTTCATCACTGACTCAGATGTAGATATCTACAAGGCAGTAATGGTTGATTCGGACGTATTAGTAAAAACCTTCAAATACGCTGAAGGAAAGTATCAGGTAAATGGTAATCCTAAGCGTGAAGCGGGTATTAACATAACCGCAACAACACTAAATCGAGATAGTCTTATCATGAACGGTGTTTTCCGTAAGGATGAGGCGATTATTTTTGGCCAAGGGGATGAGAATATTAAGGCCTATGGAAAAACAAATATTCATTTACCTTAAAATTGTAGAGATATGAAAAGTAAAATAGCAATTATATTGGCTTGCCTATGTCTTGTTATGTCACCGGATGTTTCGTATGCCAAAGGTGGTAAATTTTGGAAGCAACTTGGTCGTTTGGTAGGTAAGGTAGCTGTAGCAACGTCGGCAGTAGTTGTGGATCGAGCTATTGAGAGTTGTGGTTATACCCAGGAAGAAGCTCGACAGTACACAAGGGATATTTACGATGCGTTTGGTGCAGATGTGACGAATGTCGAAAGAGGATTGGCTATTGCGGACTCAGAGAATAAGTATGAACAGATGAATATAGCCAAAGACTATGTGTTCGATATGGCGAAGTCTATGTCAAATAATCAGGATTTTATCAATGTGATGCAAGAGCTTACAGATGCGCAACTATCTCATTTGGGCGATAAGTCTCAAGCTACAACCGCAGAGGAGCGATATACGATTGATACGACCTATATACGTCGCTACTCAAACTTGATGTATGATACGTATCAGATGGGGAAAGATAAAAAATCAAAATATCTCGCCAAGAAATTAAAAATCAAGAAACAGTTAATTGATAAAGGTGAGAATCCGGAGTTTGCTGACGAATTGGCAGCCTCTATTCTCGCAGTTCAAGAGAGTGAGTCCTTCTCAGAACAGGAGAAACGGGATTATTATCGTGCGTATGGTTTTATTGAAACTCCAGAGCAAGTCGCAGAAATTGCAGATGAAGTCTTAAATACTGATGAAGCGCAATTGTTGGAGGATGAGAATGCACAAAAAGAACTTGATAGATTGGAGGAAGAGCGTAGACAGCAGGAGGAAGAGCGTAGACAGCAAGAGATCGAAGCGAGAAATCGTGCTATAGCTCAAATCAACGAGACAATAGTTGGTAGCTATGTGTTTGATCAAGATGCTCTTGCCGATGAGCAGAAAGAGCAGTTGGATTATGTCGCCGAGTTGCTTAATAAGTACGAGGATCTTAATGTGGAGTTGATAGGCCATACTTGCAAGAAGGGTTATAAATCAGTAAATAATCGCATTGGCCTCCGTCGTGCAGAGACTGCTAAAACCTACTTAGTTGAGAAGGGTATTAGCGAGGAGCGTATTGAGACCACTTCTAAGGGCGAGAGCGAACCAATTATTGCTAATCCGACTCTTGACGAACTGAAGCAGAATCGTCGTGTTGAATTCCAGATCAAATAGTTAAAAAAACATTAATACTAAAATCAGAAGTTATGAAAAAGATTTTGTTAGCAGTAGTATTTTGCTTTGGCGTATGTTACGCACAGGCACAAGCATTGACAGCAGCGGCAATCGCTAAGGCTATTACTTGGGCAGTTGGTACCAGTGCAACTGTTTATAAGTCAATACCAGATGCTGAATATACGGTGGAATTTAAAGGAAGTGATGGAGCTGCGTATGTTAAAGTGGATTCTGCGGATGAGGCAATTTTAGCAGCTATTACAGCATTGGAGAATGGTGCTGAATACGCGCACATCCGTTCGAAGTATCCGACAGTTCATCCATCTTGCCAAAACAAGAGATATACAAAAAAGGATATTGACTATCTGAGGAGTCGTCTATAGAGGGTGATTAATAAATAATCCCAACCGCAACATCGCAGATTATAATTGGTGTTGCGGTTTTTTTGTCCATCACTGAATAATATCGTGGTGCTTGTCTATTTTTGTGGCAATATGACTCCTCTGCCATTCAATAAATAGAGGTTGTGAAATGACATTTAAGCGCGAAATTAACTATGTTTATAGTTGAGTAGAAGAATATTGTAATAAAATACGTATCTTTGCAATAGTTAAAACGTAAAACCCAGGGAGGATAGTGTTTATGGCAGAGGTGCGAATGGCAGAGGATTGGAAGGCGTTGCTCGCCGAGGAGTTTGATAAGCCCTACTTTAATGATCTTGTTAGGTTTGTTAAGGAGGAGTATGCTCAAGGTGTTGTCTATCCTTCGGGTGCAAACATCTTTAGGGCCTTCGACAAGTGTCCCTTCGAGCGACTTAAGGTCGTAATCATCGGCCAAGACCCCTACCACGGCCCTAACCAAGCCAATGGACTCTGCTTTTCGGTCAATGATGGAGTGGCCTTTCCTCCCTCGTTGCAAAACATATTCAAGGAGGTGGCTAACGATATGGGTGTTACGATGCCAACTTCGGGAAATCTCGACCGCTGGGCAGAGCAGGGAGTGCTACTTCTAAATGCGGTGCTTACTGTAAGGGCGCACAATGCGGCCTCACACGCAGGGCGTGGCTGGGAGCAATTCACGGATGCCGTGGTGCGCACTGTGGCGGAGCGCAAGCAGGGTGTAGTCTATATGTTGTGGGGTAGTTACGCACAACGTAAGGGCGCAATAGTAGACGGCTCGAAGAACCTTATTCTGAAGAGTGTACACCCATCTCCACTATCTGCTTATAGGGGATTCTTTGGTTGCAGGCACTTCTCGTTGGCAAATGGTTATCTCAAACAGTTAGACAAGGAGCCTATCTGTTGGTAGGGGCGATTAAGCCTCTACGCCCTTGCTCTTTCGATACTGCTTGGGCGAAAGACCTGTGGCGCGTTTGAAATATTTGCCAAAGAAGGATTGGTTGGGGAAGTTTAGCTCTACGGCAATCTGCTGAATATTCATACTTGAGTTCTGGAGCAGGGCACGTGCCTCAAGGATTACGTGACTCTCAATCCAACTCGTTGCAGAACGACCTGTGTGGGTCTTGATTAATTTTGATAGATATTTTGGTGTTAGACAGAGTTTGTCGGCATAGAAATTAATGAGTCTCTCTTTGCGGTAGTGTCTCTGTACCAAATCTATAAATCGCTCAACTATAGTGCTTTTTGTGGTACTGTCTGTGCGCTCGCCCTTGTTGAAGTGAGAAATACCCCCGTAGTAAAATACTCGTATAAGGTTCTCGATGGCCTGCAGACGGAATGGGTTTTCCGTGTTCTGTGCCGTGCGGTAAAGGATGGCGAAGAAGAGGTTAGCCGTAGCGAGGTTATCGTTGTCGATATCAGTAACGGGGTTGTTGTATAGGTCCATATACTGGCGTTGCCAACTTGGAAGGTTGAGCGTGTCGATGAATCGCTGCGACAGAGCAATGGCATATCCGTCAAAGTCGTCGCTATGTCCCATAGGCTCGAATATCTGACCTGGAAGAAGGGTGATAAGTTGGGCGCTCTTTACCTCAAACTCCTTGAGATTAACCTTGAGACGACACTCTCCCGATGTGCATATCACGATTGTTGCGTGGGATAGTTTGCGTGGCTCTAAGGGAATATTCAGCAAAGGGTTATCCTTGAATGAGAATAGTATGAGGTCGTCACCTACGGCTATAGTTTCGGTAGGTAACTTGTCAAACTCTATATTGCAAATAAAACTTCTCATCTACTTACGTATTATGTTCGTCACAAATTTATTATGCAAAGTAATAAAAATATAGGTAAGTTACATTATCGATTCGACCAATAGGCCAATACAAGGGCGTAAAAAGTATAAATTTTATTAAATTATAGCTCTTCTTGGGGTGAAATGGGGCCTTAATGACCCAATCTTCGGGTTTGGAAATATGACGATTGTTGAAAACTTATCTCGATTAAATTTGTAGTTATTGTCGAAAATTGTGTATCTTTGAAAAAAAATAGAGCTATGGCAAAATTTATAGTTGAGGGTGGTCATCGTCTTCGAGGTGAGATAATGCCACAAGGAGCCAAGAATGAAGCACTTCAAATTATATGTGCGACGCTTCTGACAAGCGAGCGCGTTGTTCTACATAACGTACCTATCATTGCCGACGTAATGCAGCTCATCGAGTTGTTGCGTATGATGGGCGTCAAGGTTGAGCGCTTGTCGGATGACGACTTCGCTTTCCAGGCCGACAATATCGATTTGGAGTATTTGCGCTCGGCAGACTACCATAAGCGTTGTCGCCGTCTGCGTGGCTCGGTGATGATGATTGGACCATTGCTAACACGCTTCGGTGTGGGCTATATGCCTAAGCCAGGAGGTGACAAGATTGGTCGTAGACGCCTCGATACCCACTTCTTGGGCTTCCAGAAACTTGGCGCCGACTTCAACTTCGATATCAGCGATGAGTTTTATACCGTCGAGGCTAAGCGTCTCAAGGGTACCTATATGCTCCTTGACGAGGCCTCTGTTACTGGTACAGCTAATATCGTGATGGCTGCCGTCTTGGCCGAGGGGCGCACAACAATCTATAATGCGGCGTGTGAGCCATACCTTCAGCAGTTGTGCAAGATGTTGAACCGTATGGGTGCTAAGATTTCGGGTATCGCATCCAACCTCTTGGTCATCGATGGTGTTGAGTCGTTGGGTGGCACGGAACATACGATGCTTCCAGATATGATTGAGGTGGGTAGCTTTATCGGTATGGCGGCAATGACACGCTCGGAGCTTACGATCAAGAATGTGTCGTACGACAACCTCGGAATTATCCCACAGCAGTTTGCCCGTATGGGTATCACCTTTGAGCAGCGCGGCGACGATATCTATATTCCTGCTCAGGAGAACTATAGCATCGAGAGCTTTATCGATGGCTCTATTATGACCATTGCCGATGCTCCGTGGCCAGGCCTTACTCCCGACCTGCTCTCTATCTTCTTAGTTGTAGCCACACAGGCTAAGGGCTCGGTGCTTATCCACCAGAAGATGTTCGAGAGCCGCCTCTTCTTTGTGGACAAACTTATAGATATGGGTGCACAGATTATCCTTTGTGATCCACATCGTGCTACGGTCATTGGTCTCGACCACCGCTTGCCTTTGCGTGCTGCCAATATGACCTCGCCAGATATTCGTGCGGGAGTGGCATTGCTCATTGCGGCTATGAGTGCCGAGGGTACCAGCACCATCCAGAATGTCGAGCAGATCGACCGTGGTTATAGGGATATCGACAAGCGTTTGAATGCCCTCGGAGCAAAGATTATCCGTGTGGATGAGTAATATATAATTTATAATAATAAGGGATGTTTTTAGAGAATAACAAGCATAAAGGGTGGATTGAGGTTGTCTGTGGCTCGATGTTTTCGGGTAAGACAGAGGAACTTATCCGCCGTATGAAGCGTGCGCAGTTTGCCAACCTCAAGGTCGAGATTTTCAAGCCATCTATCGATGTTCGCTACTCGGAGCAGGAGGTAGTATCGCACGATGCTAATGCTATTCAATCTACTCCTGTGGAGTCGGCACAGAACATATTGTTGTTGGCTTCGGATGTAGATGTTGTCGGCATTGATGAGGCTCAGTTCTTCGACGATGGTATTGTGGAGGTTTGTCGCAAGTTGGCCGATAGCGGTATTCGAGTTATCGTGGCGGGTTTGGATATGGACTATATGGGTGTACCTTTTGGCCCTATGCCAGCATTGATGGCTACGGCGGAGTATGTGACCAAGGTACACGCCATCTGTGTACGCTGTGGCGATTTGGCCCACCACTCTCACCGCCTCACGTCGGAAGATAAGCAGGTGCTCTTGGGTGCGCACGACACCTATCAGCCGATCTGTCGTCACTGTTTTAATGAACTTAGAAAGAAGTAGTAAGAAGATATGCAAAAGGCTGTAGATAAGTGTGTTGAGGTACTTCGTGAGGGTGGTATTATTCTCTATCCTACGGATACCATCTGGGGCATCGGCTGTGATGCTACCAACGAGGAGGCTGTTGCTAAGGTCTATGCGCTGAAGCAGAGCGAGGATAAGCACTCTATGTTGTGCCTCTGTCGTGATGCCGATATGGTTGTGCGCTATGTCAATCGTGCGCCAGGCATCGCCTTCGAGGTTATGGAACTCTCGGATAAGCCCCTTACGGCTATCCTGCCAGGTGCTACGGGTGTGGCTAAGAGCCTTATTCCTGAGACGGGCACTTTGGGAGTGCGCATTCCCCAGCACGACTTCTGTCAGGCGCTGTTGCGTAAGTTCGGCAAGCCTATTGTATCTACCTCGGCAAATATTTCGGGCGAGGAGGCTGCCAAGCGTCTCAAGGATGTTGATGAGCGCATCATCAAGGGGGTGGACTATGTTGTGAATCCACGCTTTGAGGGTAAGCCTACGCTCAAGCCAAGTGCCATCATCTCGTTCGGCGAGGGTGGCGAAGTGGAGATTATACGTAAATAGTTTTTAGTCCTATGGCAAAGCAATTGATAACCCCCATACAGAAGCGTTTTTCGGACGTAGACTCCTTTATGCACGTCAATAATATTTGGCAGCAGAGCTACTTCGATATGGGTAAGACGGACTTCTATGTCAAGGTGTTAGGCATCCCTGGCGTCTTCGACAGGTTGCGCATCATTACCGCCTCGACCCATACCGACTATTTCGGTCAGGTGCGCCTTATGGATGATATCGTTGTCACTACCGACATCAGCCGTTTGGGTAATAAGAGTATGACCCTCCACCAGCGTATTATGAGTGGAGATAAGTGCCTTACGGAGAGTAGCTCTGTGATGGTGGCTTTCGACTTTGAGTTACAGCAGACCGTGACCATCCCCGACGAGTGGCGCACTAAGTTGGAGGAGTATCTCGTCCATTCGGAGGGTTAAAAGTTCCGTTCATACATAAAAAATAGCCATCGGGTAAATTAATCCGATGGCTATTCTTTTTATGTTCTAAGATTTACGTAACTTTGTGCTTTGGTATGTGCGCGCGCCAACTCGCGTGTGTGGGCGTCGCCATAGCGTATTTGACACGAACAATTAACTAAAATACAACGCAAATGAAAGCACTACGTTATCTTATGCTTGCCTTTGTGGCAACGCTTTTCATTGCCGGTTGTGGTGAGGCTCCTTTCCGTACCCCTGCAACGCCTCCAAGCACTGGAACTCAGACTCCAGGTGATGACGACCAGACTGGTGGAGATTTTGTCCTTGATGAGACCAAGGATTATCCCCTCATCTCGACCCATCCTACGTTTGTGGCACCTGAGACCACAGAGACAGTGACCGTAATTCTCAACGCTAAGGGAACAATCATTGAGGGTCACACTGGCGATTTGTATGCCCACACAGGCGTTATTACCAATGCCAGCACTGGTAATGCCGACTGGAAGTATGTAAAGGCTGGTTGGGAGGAGAATACCCCCGCTTGTAAGTTAAAGAAGCACGGCAACGAGCTTTGGACTCTTCAGATTACTGGTGGTCCACGTGCTTTCTATGGTGTTCCTGAGGGCGAGAAGATCTTGAAGTTGGCCTTCGTGTTCCGTTCTGCTGATGGCAAAAAGGAGCTCAAGGATAATGGTAACGATATCTTTATCAATACCGTAGAGGAGGGTCTCTCGGTGATGATTGAGTCTCCAAAGAGTGGCTCGATCCTCACTATCGGCCAGGAGTACACCGTGGTTGTTAAGCAGCAGGCTGCTACAACTCTTACCCTCTATCGCAACGACGAGGAGGTTGCTACAACCGATACTACCTCTATTGAATATGTCTTCACTCCTACCCAGTGCGAGGATATCGTCTTCAAGGCAGTTGCTACCAATGGTGTAGATACGGTTGAGGATAGTATCAACGTAGCTGTGTTGGATGTGACTAAGGATGAGCCACGTCCCGCAGGTGTAGGTAATGGTGTTACCGTCAATGGCGATGAGGCGACCTTCGTGTTGTTCGCTCCAGGCAAGGAGTCGGTTATTTTGTTGGGTGACTTCAACAACTACGCTCCAACCAACAAGCATATGATGAAGCGCGATGGCGACTACTTCTGGACAACGGTTACAGGCCTTCAGCCAGATGTTGAGTATGGCTACCAGTTCTTTGTCGATGGCTCTATTAAGGTGGGTGATCCATACGCTACCAAGATTCTTGACCCTTGGAACGATAAGTGGATTGAGGCTTCGGTATATCCTAACTTGAAGCAGTATCCATCGGAGTACACCACAGATATCGTCTCTGTCTTCGAGCTCAACCCTGATGAGTATCAGTGGACCGCTACCAACTACCAGCGTCCTGCCGAGAACTCGTTGGCAGTCTATGAGTTGCTCATCCGTGACTTCACCACCGAGGGCTCTATCGATGCTGTTACTGCTAAGCTCGACTATATCGAGACTTTGGGTATCAACGCTATCGAGCTTATGCCTATCCAGGAGTTCGACGGTAACGACTCTTGGGGTTACAACCCTTGCTTCTACTTCGCTGCCGATAAGGCATACGGTACTGAGGAGGCATATAAGAGATTTATTGACGAGTGTCACAAGCGCGATATCGCCGTTATCCTCGACGTAGTATTCAACCACGCCACAGGCCAGTTCCCATACGCTAAGATGTGGTGGGATAGCTCGAAGAACTGCACATCTGCGGATAATCCATTCTTCAACGTCTCTGCACCACATAATTTCAGTGTTTACCACGACTTCAAGCACTTGTACGAGCCTACACGCCAGTACTTTAAGGAGGTGCTTCAGTTCTGGTTGCGAGAGTACAATGTCGATGGTTTCCGCTTCGACCTCACTAAGGGTCTTGTTCAGAACCCAGGTAACTACGATGCTAGTGGCTACTCTGCGGAGCGTATCGAGATTTTGAGCGACTATGCACGTGCTATCCGCGAGGTAGATCAGGATGCTTACGTTATATTTGAGCACTTCTGCGACCAGGGCGAGGAGACCGAGTTGTACAATAGCGTAGGTGGTCTCTGCTGGAATAACAACGCTATGGGTGGTTATGCCGAGTCAGTTATGGGCTGGTACGATAATGGCTCTACCGATGGTGCTTATTGGAGTGTTATGGGTGACCTTCAGAATAATAACTGGAGTCAGGATATCACTCTTAACGTCGTTAGCGGAACTATGTATGTAGCTCAGGATGTTATCTTTGCAGATGCCAATAAGGAGGGTTGTTGCTTCAAGATTCGTAAGGATCGTAATTGGAGCACCTCTTACGGCGTAACAGACAAGAATAAGAAGCATAGTTTGGGTGCTGCAATCTCGCTCAATGGCTCACAAAATGTCTTGATGGATGTTCAGGTTGGTGTTAAGTATGATATCTACTTCGACGCAGCCTCAATGACAGTGTATGTAATGCCTGATGGTCAGAAGCCAGCAGCCCTTGCAGCAATGCAGAGAATGATGTCTACCCGTGCTGGAGAGAATAAGAGTAACTTCGCCGACTTCAAGCGTGGCCGAATGAACAATATCGAGACCCACGATGAGGAGCGTATCGGCTATAAGACAATCACTTGGGGTCAGGAGTACGTGAAGAACGATTGGGCTGTTGCCAGCAAGCGTATGCAGGCTGTCTATGCCTTCCACTTCCTCACTCCATATCCAAAGATGATGTGGCAGTTTGGAGAGCTTGGCTACGACTTCTCTATCAACGCCAACGATAGTGGTGTGGTTGGCGTAGGTGATGAGTATCGTACTCACCGCAAGCCTATCCGCTGGGACTACTACGAGGATGTAAATCGTCGTGCGTTGTACGACGCTATGTCTAAGTTTGTTGCTTGGCGTACCGATAATGAGGACTACTACGGTCAGGACAACCTCGCTGTTCACACCTGGACCGTTGGCGACGTAAATATGTCGGGTAAGGTGCTTGTTATGGATAAGGTTATCGTTGTTGCGAACTTCACTAATGCCGAGGCAACTACCACCGTAACAGTTCCTTCGGCTGGCCAGTGGACTAACCTTATGACGGGTGGTTCTATGATGCTTGGCTCTACCCACGACTTTACGTTGGCAGGTAGCGACTACATCATCCTTGTACGCGAATAATTCAAAGTAGTATAAGTCTTTAATGTCGAGGAGGGTCGTTTGATGGGCTTCGGTCTGTTGGATGACCCTCCTCTTTTGAGGTTTGTAAGTGCGGTTTCGGTGGATTGGACCATATCGTATATTTATGCTCTATATGTCGGAATATTCGGGTAATATGCATAATGTTAGGAAAAAAACACTATCTTTGCGCGGATATACATTTAAATAAGTATAGACGGATACACACTAATAACCAAATAATTAACTTTTATGAAAAACATTACAAAGAGACTATTTGCATTGGTTGCATTGGTTGCAGCTGTTGCAATTAGTGCTTGTACCCCAGACACCCCAACCAACGATGGCCAGAATGTGGTGGCTACCGTTGAGGTGAAGGTGGTAAATGTTACACCTAATGGTGCTGACATTGAGGTAACAACACAGAACATCAAAGAGTTCGCGTATGTTCAGCGTGAGACAGCGATGGAGATTTCTGCAATTTTGCAGGCAGGTGAGAAGCGAACTATCGCTGAGCCTGCAACATCTACAACAACCCAGATTAAGATTCAGGGTCTTGAGAACTACACTGCCTACAAGTTGTTCTTTGCCTTCCGTAAGGCTGACAACTCATTCTTTGAGGAGGTTAAGGTTGCCGAGTTCACCACTACAGGCTACGGTGACAAGGTACTTACCGTTACCGACCAGAAGTGGGATGGTTTCGCTGTACACGTACAGATCCCAGAGGAGGTTAAGGAGCGTGGCAATGCCCTTCGTTACGCTGTAACATCTTTGCCAATGTACAACTACAAACGCATGATTTACCAGAACATTGAGCCAGATATGCTTCTTTACAATGCTGGTCTGTATACTACTGAGGATAAGGATATTATCTACGACGAGGAGCATAACTACGAGACGGATGAAAACGGTGAGATTATTGAGGGTGGTGCACAGTTTAGCGACCCTATCGTTCCTGGTCAGCCAAACGTATTCCTCGTAGGTGAGTTTGCTTGGATGGACGATGAGGAGGATCCTATGTATCCTTCCGGTTGGGAGCCAGGCTATTACGCTGCTTTGTTCGACTGGGAGAAGTGGTATGAAGAGAAGGATAATACAGATATTTACGACTGGACCAACAAGAGATACTGGACTGGTTACTTCGAGCGTTTGGATGTTATGTCTCTTGAGCCAGAGGTATTGGAGACTGGTGTTGAGATTAAGGTTACTGATAAGACCCCTATCAACGCTTGCGTAACAATCACTCCAAAGGATGAGATTATGAGCTACTGCGTAATCATCTGTACTGATAGTGAGTTGGAGCAGGATATTATGCCTCTTATCAACAACGATGAGAAGCACCTCCGTTGGCTCACTGGCTCATACTTCTCTATGATGACTCTTGGTGCTCAGACTATGGCTGGTACTAACGAGATTTGGATTGGTGGCAATGGAGGTTGGTTCCTTGACACTAAGGGTATGGCAGGCATGACTCTCAATGTATTGGTTGCTGGTCTTGCTGACCGTGAGGGTAAGATTCAGAGCTTCGACACTGCTAAGTTCACTTTGCCAGAGGTTACTCTTCCAAAGCCAGAGATTGAGATTACTCCAGTTGATTCAGGCGATCCTTTCGCAGTATCGTTCAACATCAAGAACCCTAAATGGAAGGAGAACCCTATAAATGAGGCTAAGTTCGCTTGTAACTACGTTCGTGAGTATAACGCTATCCTTAAGGAGTACTCTTACTCATCACTTATCAAGAGTATGGGTTACTCATTCACCAAGGCAGATGTCGAGCAGATCAACTCTGACGCAGGTTTCATCTTCACAGTATCAAGTCGCGATAACGAGACTACTCGTTTGGCTGTCTTGGCTTACAACTGGGAGGGTAGTAGCAACAACCCTGATGAAGCAGGTTCTAAGGCTGTTTGCGAGAGTACTACTGCGCCTGCAAACTTCCCAACACATGTAAACTCTTCATTGTTCACAGAGCTCCTTGGCGAGTGGGAGGCTACAGCACCTATGGTGAACTACACTGCTAAGACTGATGCTGAGGGTAATGCTACAGGAGAGTATGTTGCTGAGGCTGTAGGTAACTACACTTCTGCAGTAACTATCGCTTCAGGCGTTGAGATTCCTGCAACATTGCCACAGGAGGTCTACGATTTGTATGCTTCTGCAGGTTACGACAAGGATGCAGTAGATGAGTTGTATGCAGAGTTCGTTGAGATCGCTACTTTGTACAACGCACGTACACGTGGTTTCAACCGTTTGCTCTGCCTTGGTTACAACTTCGCATCTCCTGACTACTTGCTCGATATGGTTGCTGAGCCATACGATTTGTTCACCGCTAAGGATTACTCAGCAACCCAGGTAAGCTATATGTTCTACGACTTCGGTCCAAAGTGGAACCTTGAGATCGACAAGGATGGCAATGTATGGTTGCCACTCGACATCGAGCGTGAGTTCCCATTGGAGGCATTTAACTTCGGTCTCGACTACACATTCTATATGTTGGCTGTAGGTCAGACTTCTTACCTCGGTGGTGATGTTTACGACGAAAAGGGCAAGCTCCTTGTTGAGGCTCGTTTCCCAGTTGAGGTTTCTGAGGACAAGAACACTCTTACTATCAAGCCTATCGTTTACAAGAATGATAAGGGTGAGGTTATTGATACCTACTATCCTTGCGTAGCACAGTTGCAGATGGGTATGGCTACACCACTTAACCCACGTGTTGGTGGCGAGGTAGTTCTTACTCGTAAGGGCGTTTCTACTCAGTCTAAGGTGGCTAACAAGTCATTCGGTCAGACTACATCTAAGGCCATTGAGTCTATGGGTGAGGCTCCAGTACCTATGAAGCGTTCATTCACTATGACTCCTATGAATCCTGAGTCTATGGAGGTTATCAACCGTTTCGTTGTTGAGGACCCTATCGAGGCAGGTTCTGAGGCATTCCACAAGCGTGCGCGTGCATACGTTGAGAGCGTCTACGGTCCACTCAACTAACGTAGTCTAACATATATTTGCGGTGCGCCTACTTTTAAAGTGGGCGCATCGTTTTTTTATTGGTAATAATTTAGTATATTTGTATTACCAAAAATATTGACCTATGGCGGATAACTACCTTGAAAAAAAGATGGAGGACTACCGAGCCTCACAACCTACAAAGCGTCGCACGGCGACACTCCGCAGACTCCTACAGCATAATCGTAGCTATCGTGGCTACGACAACTCCTTCGTGGTACGCCAAGACCAGTTGCGACGTATCATCGAGGTCGCTACGCTATGCCCTTCGGCACGTAATCAGCAGGTGTTACGCTTCAGACCAGTGCTAAAGGATGAGAGCGATAAGGTGCTTAGCCATATACGTCTCGGAGGTGCTTTGCCCGAACTGCATCTGCCATTTCCGGGCAGCGAACCTAATGCCTTTGTGGTGATATGCTCTACGGTTGAGGAGTCGAAATATGTAGATATGGACCTCGGCATCGTTGCTCAGTCGATGCTGTTGCAGGCGACGGAGATTGGCTTGGGCGGTATCTGCATCGGCGCCTTCGACCACGAGCCTATCAAAGAGGCGCTCAACCTCGCCTACGAGCCATTGTTGGTGTTGGCCATTGGTCGCCCAAAGGAGAGTATAGAGCTCGTGGAGTGTCACGAGGGCGACTCTCTCACCTACTATCGCAATAACGATATCCACTATGTTCCCAAACTATCACTCGATGATCTAATACTTAAATAGCCTATGAAACGCTCATTACTCGCTCTTCTATTTTTGTGCATAGGATGCCTCGTTGCCTCTGCCGAGGAGCATCCCTACTGGGAGCAACCAGAGGTGTTTGCTATAAATAAGCTCCCCGCGAGGGCTACGCTTACCCCTTATACCTCTTTTGCCGAGGCACTCTCTCGTGGTGCATCGCAGTGGGTCAAGGATATCAGTGGGGATTGGAAGTTTCATTGGACAGCAACCCCTGCCGAAGCCCCCGAAGGTTTCGAGGCTGTGGGCTATGACGATAGAGAGTGGGCAACTATGCCTGTGCCAGGTAATTGGGAGATTAATGGCTATGGAGTGCCTATATATACCAATGTGAACTACCCATTTCCGAAGAACCCACCCTTTATACCACACGACGATAACCCCACGGGGTGCTATCGACATAGCTTCCAGGTGCCTGAGGCGTGGGAGGGTAGACGTGTGATTCTCCACTTCGAGTCGGGCTTGGCCGCTATGGAGGTGTGGCTCAATGGCTCATCGGTGGGCTATGCCGAGGGTACGAAGACGGCGGTGGAGTTCGACATCACGCCTTATATCGTTTCGGGAAAAAATCTCCTTGCGGTGAAGGGCTACCGCTGGTCGGATGGCTCTTACCTTGAGGATCAGGACTTCTGGCGTCTGTCGGGCTTCGACCGAGGTGTAAAGATCTATAGCGTTGATGATGTGCGCATTGCCGATGCTTTTGTTATTGCCGACTTGGACAAGGGGTATAAGAGTGGTCTATTGGATGCACGTGTGACGTTAGAGAATAGTGGCAAAGAGCCGTTTAGCGGTGTTGCAGAGTTGTTCCTCGTCGATGCCAAGGGCCTCTCTATAGTAAATCAGAAGCGAGAGGTCGCCATAGATGGCGGAGCGAGCCTTGAACTTACCTTTACTAAGGTTGTGGCCAAGGTCAAGCAGTGGAGCGACGAGCATCCCAACCTCTATACTACGGTGGTGGTGCTTAGGAGTGATGCTGGAGAGGTTGTGGAGGCTACCTCTGTTCGCACAGGTTTCCGCAAGGTCGAGATTCGTGATGCGCAGTTGTTGCTCAATGGTAAGCGACTGATGATTAACGGAGTGAACATCCACGAGCATAACCCTGCTACGGGCCACGTCATCAACCGCGAACTGATGCTTAAGGATATCGCCCTGATGAAGCAGCACAACATCAATGCTGTGCGCACGAGCCACTACCCTCAGCCTACCGAGTGGTATGACCTCTGCGACGAGTACGGCATCTTGCTCGTAGATGAGGCAAATATCGAGGCGCACGGCTGTGGCACGGGTTGGCATGAGTCGTACCCAGAGTTCCACCCCTCGCATCGTGCCGAGTGGAAGGGTGCGCACCACGACCGTGTCCGCGCTATGGTCGAGCGTGATAAGAACCACCCCTCGGTAATCCTCTGGTCGATGGGTAATGAGAGTAGTGATGGCGAGGTCTATGGTGAGATGTATGAGTGGATTAAGAGACGTGATAGGACTCGCTTCGTGCAGTTGGAGCAGGGCTATGGCGGACCACATACCGATATCGTCTGTCCGATGTACCCACCGATGAATGAATTCCGTCGCTATGCCGAGCGTACCGATATGCGTAAGCCATATATTTTGTGTGAGTTTGCCCACGCTATGGGTAACTCGACGGGTAACTTCAGAGAGTATTTCGATATTATGGAGGGTCATCCACATATGCAGGGTGGCTTTATCTGGGACTGGGTAGATCAGGGTATAGATGCTACGGGCCGTGATGGTCGCCACTACTGGGGCTATGGCGGTGATTTCGGCGCTTGGATGTACCCCCACGACGAGAACTTCTGCTGCAATGGCGTAGTCTCTGCCGACCGCACACCACATCCTGGCCTTAACGAGGTGAAGAAGGTCTACCAGGATATCAACTTCGAGATGGTTGATGATGGTAAAGTTAGAATAATCAACGACTTCAATTTCAGCGACTTATCAGAGTATGCCTTCAGCTATGAGGTGTTGTGCGAAGGCCATTCAGTAGCCTCTAACGAGATTAAAGGGGTGAGTTGCAAGGCTGGAGAGAGTGTGGTTGTGGGTGTCGAGTTGCCTGAGAAGATGGCTGGCAAGGAGTATATGCTGAACCTCTATGCTAAGCAACGCCTCTCACATCCGCTTATTCCTATGGACTATGTCGTAGCAATGGAGCAAATCGCCTTGAGCGACTATGATTTCGACCATACCGCACCTACGGGAACTCTTGAGATTGAGCGTGGCGAGGGCTGGTTGGTGGCATACGCCAAAGAGGTGGGTGTCTTGTTTAACACGCGAAATGGCCGCTTGGAACGATATGTCGCAGATGGTAAAGATATTATGGTGCAGTTGCCTGAACCTTGGTTCTGGCGTGCGCCAACAGATAACGACTGGGGTGCAGGTTTCCAACGCACGGCAAATGTGTGGCGCACGAATCGTGGTCGCACCATCGACTCCTCTGTCGAAGAGTTTGAGGATAGGGTAGTTGTGCGCAATGTGAGGGAGTTGGTCGATGCTCCGTCGCTCTTTACCACGACCTATACCTTTATGGCCGATGGCTCGCTCAAGGTTGAGGTCGATTGGGAACGTAAGGGCGAGTTTGTGCCAGAGTTGCCTCGTCTGGGTATGCGTATGATCTTTGGCGAGGATTACAAAGACTTCACATATTATGGCCGAGGCCCTTGGGAGAACTACTCGGATCGCAAGGAGTCGTCGTTTGTGGGCCTCTACGAGCAGAGTACCGACGAGCAGTTGTTCCCATACGTGCGCCCTCAGGAGTCGGGAAATAAGAGCGATGTGCGTTGGCTGGAGCTTACCAACGATGAGGGCATAGGTGTCCGTGTGGAGGGTCTGCAACCCCTTAGTGTGAGTGCAATGCCTTACCGTTCGGAGGATCTCGACCCTGGTCTTACGAAGAAGCAGATGCACTACTCGGATATAGAGCCTCGTAGGGAGGTGGTTTTGCACGTAGACCTCGCTCAGCGTGGCTTAGGTGGTGACGACTCTTGGGGTGCAGAGCCTCATGAAGCCTATCGCCTTACGGCAGATAGCTACTCCTATGGTTATATCATTCGCCCGATAGTTAAGTAACGGGTAGCGTTTATAGGATTGTAAATTATTGAGTATATTTGAGTTAGAAAATATTTAAAATATTATACTATGAAGAGTTTGAAAGGTTTACTTATGGTTGTGTCACTCGTGCTGATGAGTGTAATGTTCTCTTGTACTACAACGAATGGTGTTGAGGATGGTGGTACAAACCCTCCTGCTGAGGAGCCAGAGAGCAATTTAGTGTCAAAACTTACTATTAAGGATATTGACAATAACAATGATGTAATCCTCCAATTCAAGTATGAGGGTGACAAAATCGTCGAGGTCTACTACGCGGAGAACAATTTGGTGAACCCTGAATACTCGGATTGGGAGAGGATTGGTGTTGAGTACACGGCAAAGGATAAGATTACGATTAAGTTGCTCGACTCAAGTGATGATGAGTCAGGTGAGGAGTTTCAACTATTTCTTGATAGCAATGGACTCGTTAAGGATGATGTTATGGGCGACGAGTATAAGTATAGTAATGGCTATCTGTCTCAGTATATATTTGAGGATGGCCAGACTTATGTCTATAACTACGAGTGGAAAGGTGGCAATATGACCAAAGTTAGTTGCGCGGCATCAGATGAGACAACAGAGTGTAGTTTGTCATACAATGCCCAGAGCCAGAGTATGGTCAATATGAATCTAAATAACTTGGTGTGCTTATACTGCAGCTTAGATGTGATGCTTCCCACGCCACTTTGTGAGGCGTTAGGCCTGACAGGTGCAAAATCTAATAACCTTGTAGCATCACTTGAGTCTACCATTGCCAAGAATGGTGGTAATCCTCGTAAATCTTCGGAGGTGGAGTTTGAGTGGAAGTACGATCAGAAGGGTCGCCCATCAAGTTGCGATGTTAATGAGTCGTGGTACTCCAGCGAGGGAGAGCGATTTGTCTATCGTTATAATGTAGAGGTTGTGTATAAATAGGACTATTGGAGACAAACTCTAAAAAGATAGGGCGTGTTCGATAGAGAACACGCCCTTCTTCTTTGATCGGGGGTCGATTAGTTGCAACCGCCACAGTCGCAGCCGTCACCGCACTCGTGGTCGCCACAGCTACCACCGCAGTCGCCACAACCGCAACCACCACCCATAATCTTTGAAAGATCCTCTGGAGTAGTGTCGCGTACATCAGCAACAGTAACGCTGAAGTTCAAGGTCTTGCCTGCCATAGGGTGGTTGAAGTCCATAACTACGGTCTCCTCCTTAACCTCCTTAACAACGCCCATCATATGCTGACCCTCGGCTGTAGACATAGGAATCTGGCTACCTACGAAGAGGATGTCCTCAGCAACTTTGCCGTCGATCATAAAGATAGTCTTAGGCAAATCAACGATAGCCTCGGCAACTGTCTCACCGTAACCATCCTTTGGCTCAAGGGTGAATGATACTGACTCACCTGGCTCCTTGCCCATAACTGCCTCCTCGAACTTTGGAAGCAACATACCCATACCGCAGATGTACTGCAATGGCTGTCCTGGCTGTGACTGGTCTGCAATCTGACCATCTACTGTAAGTGTATAATCTACATATACGGTCTTACCCTGCTCTACTTTCATATCTCAGTTTTTTTAAGTTAATAACCCTTTTTTCTAAAAAGTGTTGCAAAGATAACTACTTGAGTTGTAGTTGCCAAATTTCAGTGACATAAAATTTATAATTGTTTTCGATGGAGCTATACGTAAAACTAATATTATATATATAGGTATAACCCTGAAAACTGGGACAATACGAAAAAAAATAGGGTTATCACAAAAAAAAATGGCAATAGTGTTTCGTGTTTCACAAAATAGTTATATATTTGCACTCGATTTTCCGCTAAAGCGTAGCGATATGTGGCGGTTAGTTCTTTGAAAGGGCTTGTTTGAATATTTTTTTGAAAAAAGTTTGCAAAAAATTTGCAAATATGAAAAATGTTCGTACCTTTGCAACCCGAAATGGTCATATGCCGATGTAGCTCAGTTGGCCAGAGCAGCTGATTTGTAATCAGCTGGTCGGGGGTTCGAATCCCTCCATCGGCTCAGAACTTGAAACGTGTTTCGAAGTTCAGACATATTGGGAAGATACCAGAGTGGCCAAATGGGGCAGACTGTAAATCTGCTGGTTTTTACCTTCGGTGGTTCGAATCCATCTCTTCCCACGATGATAACCGGTCGGAGTTGTAGGTGCTTGCAAGTTGCGGGCGATAGACAAGCTCTGAACGGTGTATTTTTGCGGAAGTAGCTCAGTTGATAGAGCAATAGCCTTCCAAGCTATGGGTCGCGAGTTTGAGCCTCGTCTTCCGCTCATAACAGTCTGCGTGTAGCACGATGCCTAAGATAGGTGTGTGTTGCGCGTTAAGTCTGTAGAATTAAGGAATAGTAACTTTAAAACTTAAAAACTTATATTACTATGGCAAAAGAAAAATTTGATCGTTCGAAACCTCACGTGAACATCGGTACTATCGGTCACGTTGACCACGGTAAGACTACTCTTACTGCTGCTATCACAACTGTTCTCGCTAAGGCTGGTCTTTCAGAGCTTCGTTCATTCGACTCTATCGATAACGCACCTGAGGAGAAGGAGCGTGGTATCACCATCAACACTTCACACGTTGAGTATCAGACTGCAAACCGTCACTACGCTCACGTAGACTGTCCAGGTCACGCCGACTACGTAAAGAACATGGTTACTGGTGCTGCTCAGATGGATGGTGCTATCCTTGTAGTTGCTGCTACTGATGGTCCTATGCCTCAGACTAACGAGCACGTACTTCTTGCAAAGCAGGTAAACGTACCACGCATCGTTGTTTTCTTGAACAAGTGTGATAT
>JAEIGA010000506.1_pt1 | contig 57836 bp, 52 predicted proteins | sample 9270691 | NCBI WGS metagenome assembly JAEIGA01 (sample SAMN17057246, study PRJNA624740) | gut metagenome | biome: biome; isolation source: fecal sample | host: Bos grunniens | place: China: Xizang | collected 2019 | reverse complement strand
CATGGTATGTTCTATGCGTTGCCACAAGCGCCACAGCAGTTTAAACAGTTGTTGCAGGTTGCGGGATTTGACAGATATTTCCAGATTGCGCCATGTTTCCGCGATGAAGATTTGCGCGCAGACAGATTGCTGGAATTCTATCAGTTGGATTTGGAAATGTCGTTTGTTGACTTGCGCGATATTCAGGAAGTAGGCGATACATTGATGCCTGATTTGATTCGTGCGTTTGTACCAGATGCAATATTGGGCGAAGATATTCCACATATATCGTTTGATGAAGCGATGTTGAAATATGGTTCTGATAAACCAGATTTGCGTAATCCTATTATCATTCACGATGTGACGGATGTGTTCCGTGGTTCTGAATTCGGTATTTTTGCAAATGCTGTTGAAAATGGCAGTGTAGTGCGCGCAATTCCAGCACCGAATTCTGCTGACAAACCACGTTCTTGGTTTGATAAGTTGGGCGATTATGCCGTTAAAGAACTGGGGTTGGGTGGATTAGCGTATGTCGTTTTTGGCGAAGAAGCCAAAGGTCCTGTTGCAAAGAAATTAGATGATGCGCGTTTGGCAAAATTGCGTGAAATCGCAGGTGACAATGCATCTTTGTTCTTTGTTTGTGATAATGCGGGCGCCGCAGCCAAAGCTGCAGGAAAACTGCGTACAAAATTGGGTGAAGATTTAAATCTGATTAATCCAAAAGAATTCCGTCTTTGCTGGATTGAAGATTTTCCAATGTATGAATTAAATGAAGAAACGGGCGCAGTTGACTTTGGACACAATCCATTTAGTTTGCCAAAGGGAGAATTAGATGGTAATCCGTTGGAAATCAAAGCAAATCAGTTCGATATGGTTTTGAATGGCGCTGAAATTTGCAGCGGTGGGTTGCGCAACTATAACCCAGAAACTATGGTAAAGGCTTTTGCAATCGCGGGATATGGCGAAGATGTTGTAAAAGAAAAGTTTGGTGGTATGTATGCTGCGTTCCAATATGGTGCGCCACCACACGGCGGTTGCGCGTTCGGTATCGACAGATTGGTTCAAATTATTTTAGGCGAAGCTAATCTGCGAGGTGTTGTTGCGTTCCCAACAAATCAGCGTGGACAAGATTTGATGCTGGGTGCGCCAACTAATGTCACAGAACAGCAATTGCGTGATGTGCATATCCAAGTCAGAAAGAAAAACTGATGTAAACAAATCCCCCAAATCGGGGGATTTTTTTTATGAATTCATACCTGTAAAAAGTTTGGGGTTTGTAATATATAATGCATGCCGGATAAAACAAGAGAGAATATAATGCACGCATATATAAATAGTCTGGCACAAAATTTAAACCTGTCTGCATATCAGGCTAATAAAATAAAGGCTGATTATGACAAGTATAATGTTTCAAGGCTGCAAAAGCGGGGCGGGGTTTTATATGCGCCGTATGTTGTGCATGGTGTCTGGGGACGCGTGTCGCGTGTTTTGTTCGGCGCAACCGCTGATTTAATCGGGCAAAATAAGACTTTGCTGCGCGCGCAAAGAAATATACGATTCTTTGCCAATGGTTTACACAGTGTTAAAATAGGACGGTATACCTATTACGCTGATGCAAGTGGTAAAAGTATTTCGCAGCACGAATTCGAAAGTCGTTTGCAAAACTAAAACTTGTCGTGTGTTTTTACAAATGCACGCATAAAGCCTGTGTCTAAACTTTGCATGATTTCAGACAGTGAATAACTGCGGCTGTTGTCCGGCAATATCCCCAGTTCAATCGTCACTGGGGTTGGGGCTGTTCCGCGCAGCGTTAAATCAAATTCTGCGGTCATTTTTCCGTTTTGTATCGCCAGTCCACCAATGGCATTTGTGTGGCGCATTGATAATTCTATTGGTTGTGTGGTGACAAAGTTTCCGTCTTTATAATCGCCGATGATGCGCATATTTTTTATCTTGGTTTCGCCACCGCCCAATGCGCGTGCCAATGCGTATTCAGCATTCAGGTTGGTTATGTTTTCAGCAGATCCATAAAATTCATCAAATGATAACCCGCGCAGGGTTCCGCCGTTAAACACCATGTCTAAATTGCCCGCCATATTATAATAAATATCGTGTGCGATTTTTCCGTGTGTGGTCAGGTTTATTTCGCCTGTTAACATTGTGTCGCGGATATTTAACGGCATATCGGATGACAGAAACCAGCCGTTAATTAAAAATCTGTTTAATTGGGCAAATATTTCATAGTTCGTTTTGTCTTTGTCGATTGTTGCCAATATATTGCCGCGTGATGCGTCGGTAATAGAAAATGTTTGAGAATCGTTTTTTAACGCATATGTAAAATGTCTGTATTCATTACCGTCGTAAATTAACGCGTCTGCAGACAGCGATATGTTTACAGGCAAATCAAACAAAGTTAATAAAGGAGAATTTGATAAAAATTCCATTTCTGAAAATTCATCAAAAAACGCAGTGTTTATGAATTTGTTTAATTCCAATTTGTCTGTGTGTAATGTTAAATTTTTATTTGATGCAGATCCATAAAAACTGTGACCAAAAATATTCAGCTTTAAATTAGATATCTTGGTGCCACGCCAATTTCCAGATATTTCGTATTTGGTATTGTTTAAAAATCTTAAATCAATATTTGGTGCCCATGATTTTAAGTCAGTTCCAGACAGGCTGAAAAAATTATCGTATATGGACAGTTGCCATTTTTTGTTGTGTGGAATAAATATCATTGTGCCGTCTGACCATACAAAGTCGCCAGAATCTTGCATAATAAAATCTGGTAAAAACGGCATATTTATTTTTAACCATTTTAAATTTTTATCTTTGGCGTATGTATAAGTTGGCGTTATGTCGTTTTTATTTATTTTGTATGTTCCACCCAGATTTGAAAAAGCAAAGTTTAAAATGCCGTTTGTGCCAATTTTGTGTAATAAATTCAGAATTCGTTCATTGCTGGGCATTGGGCGATTGGATTTGACAGACATATCAAATGTTTCGCCATTTACAGATATTGCGCCGCTGTAATTGTCGTATTTAAAATCTGCGCATGTCCATTTTTGTGGGGTGCCAGAAAATACACAAGTTGCATCTTTACCTTCGAACGGCATTGTTATTTTTATGTCTGATGCGCCATTGGCTGTTATTGTGCCGCCCGATATTTTTATGTCGTCCGCAATAATTTTGTTTATTTTTAATTCTTTGTCTGTACCAACTGCATCAACCAGCAAGTGATTAAAAGAATACTTGCCAAATATTAAATGGCCATAAAAGTCCAAATTAAATTTGGTCTTGTATAATAATTTTGTTGGCGCAGTTAAAAACGAAAAGTCAAAAGTTGCATCATTTGATACCAGCTGTATCGTTCTTTCGCCATTTTCGGACATTATAATGTTGCCGGAAAAATTATCTGATTCTATGTTCTTAAATTCATACCCGTCACCGCCGTTCCAATAAAAATCAGTTGTTAATTTAATAGGGCGGGTGATTTTTGGTTCGTCAAAACCAAACCATTCGTTTATGTTGGTTGTTTCAATGCTTAGTGTTCCGTACACATCGCCATCGGAAAATATTTTTCCTGTTAAATCCAAATTATTATTTTTGTTTTTTATTGTGAATGTGTCGCCAACGAATTCAACATCGTATTTATGGTCGTGACTGCGAATTATGCCTGAAAATTTGCCGTCAGTAAAATCTGCACGGACTATTTTAAATTTGCGGCCCATAAAGTTAAGGCGGCTGTCATAAATTTCTATGTCGTGATTAAACATTGCTGGGCTTAATTTATCAACGGTTATATCTGCGTCATATATCACGACCGGGCCGTTTAATTTGGCTTTTTCTATGTTATAAATGCTATGAAATGGTATCGAAAACATTATAGACCCAATGTGCGCCGTCGGGATTTCTACATCGTGTGCAACAACAGTTGCGCCGCCAATCAGGCTGAAATGTATATCACCGTTTAGTTTTGTCGGAATTAATGTTTGTTCCACAATCGATTTTTCAATCGCAGGGCGCAGGCTGTTCAATGTAATCATTGGTGGTATAATAATTACAGCCAGCGCAATCGTAGCGATTACGCAAAGTGTGGTTATAAAAATCTTGCGTTTTTGTCTGGGTTTTAATGCCATTCTCTCTTTCCTTGTATTTTGATTATAATGGATTATATTTAAGATTGTTAATAAAAAAATGAATAAAGCAAAATTTTATCTTGAAAGCGACTATAAACCAATGGGCGATCAACCGACCGCCATATCTGAATTGGTATCTGGTGTTCAAGAAGGGCGTCAATCCCAGGTGTTGTTGGGTGTGACTGGGTCGGGTAAAACATTTACGATGGCAAATGTTATTGCAGAACTGGGACGACCTGCGCTGATTATGGCGCCGAATAAGATTTTGGCTGCGCAATTGTATACAGAAATGAAGTCTTTCTTTCCGCGCAATCATGTCGAATATTTTGTGTCGTATTATGATTATTATCAGCCCGAGGCGTATTTGCCAACCACAGATACCTATATTGATAAAGACGCATCGATAAACGAGCAATTAGACCGTATGCGTCACAGTGCAACGCGCGCAATGCTGGAAGAACGCGATGTTGTTGTTGTGTCCAGCGTGTCGTCTATTTATGGTATGGGGTCGCCAGAACAATATGCTGGGATGCGCCTTGTGTTAAATGTTGGAGACATCATTTCTGGTGCAGATGTTATGCGTTCGCTGGTTGATATTCAGTACAAACGAAATGATATAGCACCTGTGCGTGGGGATTTTCGTGTTCGTGGCGATACATTGGATATCTTTCCTTCGCACGCGATGGACAGGGGGTGGAAGGTTTCTTTTTGGGGTGATGAAATCGAAGAAATATGGGAATTTGATACTTTGACGGGTGCAAAACTGCAAAAGTTAAACAGAATTGCTGTTTATCCAAATACGCACTATGCAACCCCAATGCCCAGTGTTTTGCAGGCTGTGTCTCAAATACGCGCCGATTTAAAAGAACGGTTGGAATACTTTCATGAAAATATGAAATATGTGGAAGAACAAAGGCTGCGAGAGCGTGTGAGTTTCGATATTGAAATGCTGGAAAGCACGGGGACTTGTCGTGGGGTTGAAAATTATTCCAGGTATTTGTCTGGGCGATTGCCGGGTCAGCCACCACCAACTTTGTTCGAATATTTGCCAAAAGATGCCGTGTTGTTCATAGATGAAAGTCATGTGACGGTGCCTCAGATTGGCGCGATGAGTCGCGGTGACCGTGCGCGCAAAGAAACATTGTCGCAATATGGTTTCAGATTGCCGGCCTGTATTGATAACAGACCATTGACTTTTGATGAATGGGATAATTTGCGACCGCAGACTATATTTGTATCTGCGACACCGGCCGAGTGGGAACTGAATCAATCTGGTGGAATTGTTTCAGAACAAGTTATTCGACCAACAGGGTTATTAGATCCGTTGTGTGATGTCAGACCAACACTTCATCAGGTTGATGATTTGTTAGATGAATTGAAAAAAATAAACGGTCGCGCATTGGTGACAACGCTGACTAAAAAGATGGCAGAACAGTTGACCGATTATCTGAACGAAAATGGGGTGCGGGCAAAGTATCTGCACAGCGATATTGAAACATTGGAACGCATTGATTTGTTGCGTGATTTGCGTCTTGGTAAATTTGATGTATTGGTTGGAATTAATTTGCTGCGCGAAGGTTTGGATGTGCCTGAATGCGAATTGGTTGCGATTATGGATGCGGATAAAGAAGGTTTTTTGCGTTCGACCCGTTCGTTGATTCAGACAATTGGGCGCGCAGCACGAAATGCCAATGGGCGCGTTATTTTATATGCTGATAAAATTACAGATTCTATGCGGGCGGCGCTGGACGAAACTGCGCGCAGACGCGAAAAACAGATGGCGTATAATACGGCGAATAACATTGTGCCAAAAACTGTGTCCAAGGCCGTTTTTGCCGAAGTTGGCGAAAAACAAGAAAAGACTGACAAAACACGCAGATTTGTGTATGATAAGTCGGGTGGTGTGATGGATGCGGATTCGTTGCGCCGTGAAATTAAAAGCTTGAATCAGAAAATGCGGCGCGCAGCAGAAAATTTAGAATTTGAATTAGCAGCTGAAATTCGTGATACTATTCGTAAACTGGAAGATAATTTGTTGTTGGTGGAGTAGGTGATGAAAGAATATATATTAAACAATGTTGACGAAACGCGTGCTTGGGCGCGGGATTTTGCAAAGACATTATCTGCACCGTGTGTGGTTGCATTGCACGGTGATTTGGGTATGGGAAAATCTGAGATTGCGCGTACAATAATTCAAACTTTGCGTGGGGTTGATACTGTGGTGCCCAGCCCGACTTTTACAATTGTGCAGTCGTATGATGGGATTTCGCATTTTGATTTGTATCGCTTGGAAGATGCCTCAGAATTGACCGAGGTTGGATTGGTGCATGCAATAAATAACGATATTACTTTGATTGAGTGGCCAGAAATAGCGGATAACATATTGCCAGAAAGTACAATTCATGTATTTATATCGCAATATAATGACGGCAGAAAGATTGTTGTAAAATAATCTGTTTTACATTGCGCGTAATAAATAACCGCGTCTGAACATACATTTACGATATGCACCAACAGATTTTGATGTTGTGTTGCGTGGAACTGACATCAGGCTGCGCTGGCCAACATCGCGATATTCGTTTGATTGAAATGTCACCCACAGGCCGTCCCAATCAGGCATCATAGCACTTTGGTTTGGAGATAACATTTTTGCAATGCGGGAACGCGGCTGGTGCGCAGGTTTGTTTATTCCCAGGCATGCCTTGTGGTCGCGAACAAATTGTTCTGTGGTGACCGCTTCGTTTTCCCAGTTCAATATTGTTGCGTCATCAATACTGCCACGGTTGACAGATGCGCATGCAGTTAATATCAATAAAACAGGTAAAATTTTTATTCTCATGTCTACTATTATAATTTAATTGCCTTTTGGTGGCAATAGTTTTTATAATGTAAAAAAGAGAGAAGGAAAAATAACATGGCAATAAGTGTTCAACAGTTTGTGAAACTGGCAAATTTGTATAACCAGACAATGATTACAATGTCTGCAATTTGCGTGCAAAAGGGCGGAATTGCAATGGAAAATTATGTTGGACGTTTTTATGCGGCTGATTTGCTGGAATATATTGTTGAATATGGTGGTCGTTTGGTTGAAGAAGAAAAAAATCTGCCACAGGAAATAAAAAATGTTGTTGAAGTGTTTCGTGCAAAGTATGAAGCGGTAAAAAAATTGACTACGCCGACACAGAAACCAATGCATGAAATGACACTGGAAGAATTTGAAAAAGTTATGAATATCTGATATAAGATATTTATAAAAGAAAAAGGAAGGGGACAATGTTCTTGAAAAAGTATTTGTTTGGGTTTGGGTTGATTGCAGTATTGATGGGGTGCGCATATCAACAAAATCAGTCTGGGTATGATACTGTGACTGTTATTGATGAGTTGGTTATTGATGAAAATTCTGTGCCAATCTTTCCAAAAAAAGCGGCGTTGACAACTGATACTGCACGCAGATTTTCAATCGAATTGCCAAAAAGGTGTGAAGTAGATTGGGATAATCAAAAAGTTGTTTCGGTTGTGCCGTCTGAAAAAATCGAAATCGTGCGCTTGGGGGTTGGTGATGCGTTGCCTGCTGAATTGAAAGTTGATGATTACGAATTCAAAGATTTGACCGTAAAACGGGCGTTGGATAAACTGTTGATGGGTACCGATATTTCTGTTATAGAGGATGAAGAGTTATATGAAAAAATATCGGGGACTATATCGTCCGGTGCGTTGCAAGATGCTGTCGAGTTGATGACGAAAATGGGACGCGTGTATTATTCGTATGATGCAGAAAATGGTGAATTGCATTTGACTCATCGTGCAAAGTGGCTGATAAAAATGCCACAGAATGAAACGATTGTTATGGCGTTGTTGGATGCGATGCATGGTGCAGATATGCGTAATCTGTTGGTTGATTGGCAGGATAAAACACTGGTGTTCGAAGGTAATTATCAGACAGAACGCGAAGTCGCAAAAATAATCGCTGATATTTCAGGTAAAAAGTATGTTTTGTCGTGGGATATTGATGTGTATCGTGTTTATCCGCGCACAGATAATCCGATTGTGTGGATGAATTTGTTGCCTGCATTTGGTGAAAATAATATAAAAATGTCAATTCCAGGGGTTGTTGGGCGTGCGCTGGTTGTGGGGCCTGAAATTAATACTAAAACATTACAGGAATTTTTAGCGCAACAGGCAAATGTTGTTCTGATTTCTCAGGGGACTTTTGCAATACCAAATGGTTGGCAATCCAGATTTGATATCGGTCAATGCGGTAAAGAAGAAAGGTTGGAGACTGATTTGATTATTGGCGCAACTGGTAAATATGGTGATTTTGGCGGTCGTGATAAAATTGATGCAAAAATTGTTTTGCGTACATCTAATGGGGAATTGTCTTCGTTTAATATACCGTCGTCAATTGGTGATAACTATGTTATTGTTGGTATTCCAACGCATTCTTTTGTGACAACACCTGAAACGCTGATTTCGCCGTTTGCAGAATTGGTTGTGTTTATGTCTCCGCGTATAATAAATGTGGTTGATGGTGTAAACGGTCATAATGACAGTACAGAAGCATTAGTTGGCGATGCGTTGCGTGACTTTTTAAAGGAATAGGATAAAAGATGTTTTCAAAACTGGAACGAAAGATTGCTTTTAGATACTTAGGCGCAAAAAAGCGTGGTTTTGGTTCTGTTATTTCGTGGGTGTCGCTGATTGGTATTATGTTGGGTGTGGCGACGCTGATTGTTGTTATGTCTGTGATGGGCGGATTTCATGACACTTTGCTGGGGCGTATTGTTGGTATGAACGGGCATGTTGTTGTTTATCATCAAGATGGGGCGATTTCTGACTATGATTTTTTGATAGATAAAATGAAGCAAAATAAACTGGTCGCTGAAAATGTGACAGGTATTGTGCCTATTGCCGAAGGGCAGGTTATGGCAACCGCTAATGGTAAAAATACAGGTGCGATGGTGCGTGGTATCAGAATGACTGACTTGGCGGCAAAAACAGAAACGGGTACGCGAATTTATGGTAAACAGTTATCAGAAATTGTCGATGGCGAATTGGTGGCAGGGGCGTCTTTGACACGCGCATTGGGTGTTGGAATGGGCGATAAAATATCGCTGGTTTCTGCAAATGGCGCAACGCCAACTCCGTTTGGTTCTATGCCGCGGATTATGTCGTATCCGGTGCAAAGCTCGTTCTTTATGGGGATGTATGAATATGACTCGGGCTATATATTTATGCCATTGGAAACGGCGCAAAAATATTTAAATGTTGGTAATGCGGTGACGCATATTGATTTGTTTTTGAAAAATCCAGAAGACACAACCGAAGTTGCGTCTGCGTTGGCGCGTTTGTTGCCGGACGGTTTTGTGGTGCGCGATTGGCGTGATTTAAACCGTGGTTTTGTTGGCGCGTTGCAGGTTGAATCAAATGTTATGTTTTTAATATTGTTGCTGATTGTTATTGTTGCTGCGTTTAATATCGTGTCGTCTTTGGTTATGTTGGTCAAAGATAAAAATAAAGATATTGCAGTGTTGCGTACTTTTGGCGTGTCGCGTAAATCTATGATGAAAATATTTGTTTTGTCTGGAACCAGTATCGGTGTGATTGGTGCGTTTTTTGGGACGGTTTTGGGTGTGTTGGTTGCGGTTTATATCGAACCAATTAGACAATTTTTCCAATGGCTAACAGGGCGCGATTTGTTCCCAGCAGAATTATATTATTTGTCTGAATTGCCGTCAAAGCTGGTTTGGACAGATGTTTTGGGTATTGCACTGATTGCTGTTTTGTTGGCGTTCTTGGCGACATTATATCCTGCGTGGAAGGCGGCAAATACTGACCCTGTGGAAGTGTTAAGAAACGAATAAGAATAAAAGGTTTTTGAAATGTCGAATATTTTAAATTCTTTGTCAAAAGTAAAGCAGGGCGATGTTATTCTGTCTGTTCGTGATATCAAAAAGACTTTTATCGAAGGCGGTCAACCGTTGCATATTTTGCGTGGCGGTGGCTTTGATTTGCACAGGGGTGAAATTATCGCACTGGTTGGACAATCTGGTTCTGGAAAATCGACTTTGTTGCAATGTGTGGGGTTGCTGGATAAGCCTAGTGCAGGCAGCATAATTATCGGTGGAACATCTGTTCAGAAAATGGATGAAGATATGCGTACTAAAATACGCAGAAATAAAATTGGATTTGTTTATCAAAAACACAATTTGTTATCTGATTTTACGGCATTGGAAAATGTTATGTTGCCAATGCTGGCAAACGGTATGGATGAAAATTTGGCGCGTGCACATGCTGTTAAATTGTTAAAAGCTGCAAATGTTGCGCATCGTGCGTCGCATGTGCCTGGGGAAATGAGTGGCGGTGAACAACAACGAACTGCTGTGGCGCGTGCGTTGGCAAATAATCCTGATATTTTATTGGCGGATGAACCAACGGGCAGTTTAGATCCCCAGCATGCAGGTGCTGTGTTTGATTTGTTATTGGATTTAGTTCGTAAAAATAAAATGGCGATGTTGTTCGTCACACATGATATGAATTTGGCTGCACGCGCCGACAGAAAAATAACTATTAACAATGGTGTTGTAAAATAGTATAATTGGGATAATTATAAAAAGGAGAGAAGAAGTGAAAAATAAAACAGTTAAAGGTTATATCGTTCATACGCCTGCCCAAAAAGTAAAGGGGTGGCTGGCTTTTATAATGTTATTTGTGTGTGGAATTATGGTTGGTATTGGTTTAAATGAAAATAAACCAGTCAAAAAAAATCTTGAACAGTGGTCTAGCTATAAATGTGGCGAGCTGCAAAACGAAATGACAAGTCCATCAGCAACAGCAGAAAAAATTAAAGAACTGAGAAAGCTGTATGCTGAATATTGCGCAAGAGAACAAAAGCCAGCGGTAGAAGAAAAAAAAGAAGATACTTCGTCAAAGGCAACTTGTGAAGTTATCGAAGAAATGCAGTTGCGCTATTTGAACGATGAAACAAGTGCTGATCCCGCAGACCATCGTGACAATATAAAAGTTTATGAAACTTTGTTCCAGTATGGTTGCGAACAAAACAAGCAAAAATATCGTGATGCGATTTCGCGCGAAATGCAAATTATCGAATCTATGACAGGTGAAAGCGCAAATAAATCTTCGTGTGAAGTAATCGAAGCATCTGTTCTGTCACAATTGCCAGATGCGTGGAATGATGCAGATAATCGTATTGAACGCGCAAAAATTTATGCGAACTTGTCAGAACGTGGTTGCCCAGAAAACAGTAAAAAATATGTTGAGTTGGCAAAACAAGAATTGGCAGTTGCACGCGCACTGGAAGATGATAAATTTGATGAAGAAGAAACTATCGAGGTTGTTGAAACTTACAAGCGTTTGAATATGCAGGCAATGGCCGAAGAAGTTTTTGAAACAGCAAAAAAACTGACTAATCCAGCGATTGATTTTATTTTGCAGGTTGAAAAAATTATCAATGAACATTAAGGCAAAAGAATGAAACTGTTATTTGTTTTATTGGGTATAATTGTTTCAACGGGCGCATTTGCCGAAGATGTTGAAGAACAAGTCGCAGAAGAAACAGCTGTCGAGACAGTTGTTGTTGACCGCGTGTCTTGTTCGGATATGTCTGCCAGAATGACAGAATTGTCAGCAATTGTGGAACCTGATGAAGTAACAATCGCAGAATTGGAAACTTTGAAATCTGATTATCGGATAAAATGTTCGCGCAATGCGCGCGCGCGCAAACGCTCTGGCCGTGAAGCAATAGAGGTTTCTGATGAAGCGCCTGTGGTTGAAACAGAAACGGTTGCAGAAGAGGTTGCGGCGACAGAATCTGTTGTGGATGTGCCAGTTGCGACCGCTGAACCTGAAATCACACCAGAACAAGTAAAAGCAAATTTGGAATCAGGGCTGTGTGCCGATGGCGCAAAACCAAACAAGTATGGTTGTTGTGCAGATGAACTGTTCAAAGATATGGGGAATATGGTTTTTGCGTGTTGCCCAAAACAGGGTGGTGATTGCTATCCGCCAATAAAATAAGGAAGTTAAAATGAAGAAAAATACACAAAAAAAATCGAACAGAAAATTTTATCTTTGGTTGATTTTGGCCTTTGTTTTGGGTGGCGTGTCTGGTGCAATTTTGTACGCAAATAAAAATGTTTTCTTGGCACCAAAGGCCTTGTGTTCTGGCGAGGTTGAGCCTGATAAAAACGGTTGCTGCCCGGGCGAGGTTTATACCGATATGGCCGACCTGGGCTATAATTGTTGTCCTGAGGGCGGCGGCGACTGTTATCCACCCCTTAAATAAATTATAATAATTCATCTACAAGCGGTGCCGGAATCTGATGTAGCGTTAAGTACACTACGATTCCGGCACTACTTGTATCTAAATTATTCTAATTTATTTTACACTAATCACGAACAATGTTTTTTTGTTCGGGAATCTCATGTAGCGTTTGTACACTACGCCATCGTTTTTGTTTTTATCTAAATTATTCTAATTTATTTTCCGCTAATCATGAACAATGTTTTTTTGTTCGGGAATCTGATGTAGCGTTTGTACACTACGATTCCCGATTTACTTTTATCTAAATTATTCTAATTTATTTTTACACTAATCTTGGGATGGGGGAAACTAAGTTTTTTATTATAAGAAAACGCCCGTGTGGGCGTTTGTTATTCGATACAGCAATTTACAGCGTTCTTTACCCAGGCTTTTAGTTTAGAAACTTTGCCTGTGTCTTTTTTTGTTGCTGTTGGGGCAGGAGCGGCTTTTTCTGCCTTTGCTTTTTTTTCTGTTTTTGTCTTCTTTTCGCCAGTCAGCATACCCATATTTAATCCCCAGAACATAGAATATAATTCGTATGATTGGTCAAATAATTCGTATGCGGTTTTGCTGTCGCCGGATGCCAATGCTTTGGTGCCAACTTCGAATACGCGCATGGCGGCCGCCAACAAGTGTTTAGATATGCACCATACTTCGCCTTCGTATGAAGGAATGATTTTTAGCATTGCGTTTTTGCGCATTTCACGAACATCATTAATCAAATCATAAAATTCGTGTTTGCCCGTTTTTGCACCAGAAAACATCAAGTGTTCTTCAATCGAAATCAAGTTCATAATACCAATAGTTAAATCTTGGTCGGATGACAAATCTTTTGGATTAACTTTCTTTGCGGCATCTAATGCTTCTACATATTCTTGAACAGATTTAATTTTTTTCATACCTTCCCCCATCTATTAAAAACAAATCATCATTGCCCAGCTGGCCAATGCCAATGCGACAACAGGCAATACAACTTTTTCAAATGGAAAGTGTGCGTGACCGCCATTGCGTGCCTTCATCCATTGATACAGTTTTGATGTTAAAATAAATATTAATGCACCACAGATTGTGCCGAATAATACAGGATCCATTGTCAGTCCACCGCAAATTGGTGTTGGATTATATTTAACTGTACCGATGTATACAAACCCAATCATTGCAATAGACAATGTTATAATCAATGCGTTGCGGCCACGAAAATGCCAGCCTCGTTTGTCCATAAACTTTAATGTCCAATATCCCAATAGTGTCAGCAATGCGCCGGCCCACAGGCCAACCACAGCGTCCGGTACGCCCAATCTGCGCGCGACATCAAGACCGGCGCCAATTGCGATTGTACAAACAGGGCAGGCCGGATTTGCAATTGCGGATACAGGCAGCAGTGCAAGTAAAGCAACTAATAATTTACGCATAATTCCTTTCCTTTATTTTTTTCTTGTATGATTATGGCAAAAACGCAAAATAATGTCAACGAGTGTTAATTGATAATCGGGTAAGATTTTTGTCTGAATAAAACCGTCCATGTGGACGGTGTTTTTGTGTCCGGGATTATGTCCAGTATATGTAAAACCACCCATAAGCGTTAATCATATTAAATAAAAAACTACATAAAAATTTTAATAAACATCAAAAATTTAAAAACAACTTTAAAAAAATTCATATTATATATATAATACATACGAAAGGTAGGTTGTTTAAAATGGAGAAAAAGAAAAAGGTCATATATGGCCAATTCTTTACTACAGAAAATGTCTGGTTAAAAAACCATGTCAAAGAGTTTATATTAAACTCTAATACCAGCACTGCATACGACCCATTTGCTGGGGGTGGCGATATGCTCAATATCGCCAAGAAATTGGGCTATAAAGAAATTGTTGGACTTGATATAGATAAAAAACTCATATGGGATATAAACGATTCTTTATTATACATTCCCGCTATTGACAATGCGATTATTATTACAAACCCACCTTACATAAGCAATTACTCTGCTGCACGCAAAGGCGTCGTTAACGACTTGCAAAAATATTTTTGTAATTCTATATACGACGATGTGTATTTAATAGCATTAGACAAAATGCTAGAATCAGCAGAATATGTCGTTGCTATTATTCCTGAAACATTTATAAATTCTAACTACAAAAACAAAAGTAGATTACACAGTATTACTATCTTGGAAGAAAACCCTTTTACAGACACCGATACACCAGTAGTAGTCGCTTGTTTTGACGGAAAACAAAAAAGACTTGAAGAGGTCAAAGTATACAAAAACGATACATATATAAACAGCCTGGGCACATTAGAAAAAATGAGATTATATCCACATAAAAGTGTTGATATAGTTTTTAATGATAAAAACGGTTGGCTGGGTGTTAGATGCGTAGACTCAACAAACCCAAATAATATGTTAAAATTCGACTTCAAAGAAAACATAGATTATGACTGGACCAATGGAATAAAAGTTTCTTCAAGACTTTTAACCCTTGTTAATATAGACATAATAGACGAAAAAAAGACAGAATTTATCACCGAATGTAATCGCATATTAAATGATATTCGTAATATAACAGACGATATTATTTTAAGTCCTTTCAAAGGAAATATGAAAAACGGCAGAAGGCGCAGAAGATTGGACTTTTTAACCTGCAGGGCTATTTTAGAAAAAGCTTATTACAAAACAAACCGAATAAGAATGGGAGATTTGTTTGATGTTAACTAATATAGAATTATTTGAATATTCAAAAGCTCATCCAGAAGAGCTATTAGATTCTTTTTATGCTAAAAACAAAATAATTTTACCAATGATTAGCACAGAAGATAATAACCTAACCATAAACAACAAAAAACTATTGGATTTGATTACAGCTTTTTCTGTTCTAAATAGAGACTATAAAAAATCTTTTACAGATGACACTGTGCAAAATATTATAAACGATATTATATCAATTTTAGACAAAACAGAAAATATAAATTATTCTGCTTTCGTGCAGTTTTTTATGGTTCATAATTTCACATATTCAATTTATACGACTTTGAGTGCAGATGACAAAAAATATTTAATCTATGAAATGCTAAAAAAATATTGTTCTGAAAGACATGGGCTATACACAGAGCATGGATACACAAATACCATTTTACAAGTTATGTGCGACAACTACTCACATAAAAGAAACTCAAAAACAGGTATTGAAAAAGTTTTATCTATTTTGAATAACGGTAGGAATTTTTCACATTTGAACAAAAATGAAAATTTATTAGAACAAGATAATTACTATTTTTTACCAGATAAAGGGGACAAAAACATTTTCGAAACATTTTTAAACGTTTTGAATTTAAAAATGGAATCTAGAAATATTGAACAAAATAAATTACCAGACATAATTTTTAAAACAGGTGGAAAATATTATGTATTCGAACTTAAAACAATGAAAGAAGGTGGTGGTGGACAAAATAAACAAATCGTTGAAGTTGCATATTTTATAAAATTTACAGAAGACAACCCTGACGTTCACTATATTACATTCTTAGATTGCAATTACTCTAATGTTATTTTTCACGACAATTCACCAAAAGTAGTTGCCCAAAGAAACGATATAATCAAAGCACTACAAGACAATCCTGGAAATTATTTCTTAAACACAGCCGGACTAGTAAAGTTTATTGATGAAATTTATACAGAATAACACCCCTCCGCCCAAACGGGCGGTGTTTTTAATTGCATTTATATTACTTTTGTAAAGCATCATACCCCTTTGTAACCCTTTGTCATCCTTCGCAAGCTTTTGCCGCGACTTTCTGTGTATTCCCCTTTATAATTCATAGTGTAAAGCAAGCAAAAGGATTACACATGTAAACATATTTTCTATGTCCGTAATTATGTCTAGAATATGTAAAACAATCTGCGTAAAGTCGCAAAATCGCATAAATTCGGGCAAATAACACGAAATAAAAAATCCCGGAACACCGGGAAATTCTGGTAGCAGCGGAGGGATTGTGTAATCCCACACACTTTGTGTGCGGGCCCCTTTCCAAATCGCAACGGTTTCGCCGCGTTACACTTGCAAAACCTGCTATTTTGTCGGACCCTGGGGGCCCTCATCATCCACAACTATACCAAAAATTAAACCCCGAATAAATCGGGGTTGAATCTTTGGTAGCAGCGGAGGGATTCGGACCCCCGACCAAAGGATTATGATTCCTCTGCTCTACCACTGAGCTACGCTGCCAAGCGACACGAATTATAACAGTATTTTTTTGAATTGCAAGTAAAAGACGAAGTGGAATTTATTCTTATATAAAATTATTATTTTTTTTAATAAATTCTGTTGAGGGGTGGTTGTTTTTTTGATAGAATGGAATCTATGATGAAAAAAGTATCGGTGCTGTTTTTGTTTGTGTTCTCTGCGCCTGTTATGGCGCTGGAAAACCCGTTCTTTAATGGATATGAAAATCAAATTGCTTTTAATTTTGGATATGGGACAAATCATGGGTTCTTGATTTCTCCACCAACGCAATTTGTTCCTTATATTATGTTGCAGGGACAGTATTCGCAACCAACAACTTTTTTCAGATTGCCGGCGCGTAAATCGTTAAATGTTATTCAAAATATAGGCAGCGGGAAAAAGTATGGATGGTATTGGAATAAGTATACGATTCCAATTGCGTTGTTAAGTGAAGATATAGCTTTGTTTTATGGTGATGATTGGTATACTTTTATGGGACTGGGCGTTGGTATGCAGGCGCAACAAAATGAACGCATTGGGTCCAAACTATTATTCGGATTTAAAATCGGGGCAGGGTACAGATTGACCGAATGTACGGCCGCAGAATTTTTTATTCAGCATTTTTCAAATGGCAATACTGCGCCTGAAAATAATTCATATGCGTTTTATGGTTTGGGCTTTGCATATAATTTTTAGTCAAGAAAAATAAACGCTTGATTTTGTTTTCGTATAGTATATAATCACAAGGCTCAAGATTTGTTGCGGGCATAGTACAAAGGCTAGTATGCAAGCCTTCCAAGCTTGAAATGAGGGTTCGATTCCCTCTGCCCGCACCAGAAAGATTGGGCGTGCGCCGGAGTTGGAGAGCCGGGGCAGACTGTAAATCTGTTGGCTTAAGCCTGAGCTGGTTCGAATCCAGCCACTCCCACCAGAAAAAAACCGACCCTTGTGGTCGGCTTTTTTATGGTATGGGCAGGCTGAGATGAGAACCACAGGTTCGACTATGAGTAATCGAAAACGAGCGTTAGCGCGGTTTGAGATAAAACGAATGCCCCGCAGATATTTATATCAAGGGAATCCAGCCACTCCCACCAGAAAAAACCGACCCTTGTGGTCGGCTTTTTTATTCTGTCACTTCGTATTCGTCGATATAAGTTCGTTTTACTGATTCCGGTTTTACAGATTCAAATTCAGACGATGTTATTGTCGGGTTTGTGTCATCTGACGCGATTGTGACAATGTTGCTTTGTATTGGCGCAGATTGTTGTTCGATATGCGCGCCGATTGTTTTGCTGCGGTATTTGCCGCGGAATCTTTCTGGCAGACGGATGTATTCATCTGGGTCGATGCCATCTGTTTGTAATTCCATTGTGTCCGTTAGTTCTGTTTCCATTGCATTTACATTGTATATTGGTGTCATAAAGTTTTTTTGCGCAGGTTTAATTTCTGTGGCGGTGCCTGTGCCGTTTAATTGCATTACGCGAAGAGCACGTTCGTTGTCGCCATTTGGCATCATTCGAATCAGGCCGTCTGTGCCGATATAACCGCTGGGGTCTAATAAATATGCTGCATTTGATTTTTGTGAATAAATCATATTTATTGCGATGTTTGTTGCGTCATATCCAAAGTTTGACAGTCTGTTTGGTTGCACGCCAGATACCATTTCATATAAAGCTGTGAATTTTGCATCGCCAACCGGCAGCGCGGTGTATTTTGCGCCACTTAGTGTATAGTCTGATACAATGTCTGAACCTTCCCACATTGGGGTGCCATAGAACGCGGCGTCGCGTGCACCAATGTTGTAATAGCGTAAAAATGATGCCAGGGCCTTGGTATCGTCGCCGTTGCCCAAGAATAAAACAGCATCAAATGGCGCGCTGCCAATTGTTTCCGTTTTTTCCAGTTTTTCCAGTTGGGTTGTCAGGTTTGATTTTTCTATTTCTGTTAAGTTTTCATTTGTTAATACATCGGATAAAACCTGGCGTGCGCGCGTGTGCGCTGCCATGCGCGCGTTGTACATAGATGCGTTTAATGCGGCGTTCTTTATCGATTCAGAATCTTTTTCTGTATAAAAGAATATTCCGCTTAATGGCATTTCGTAAATAGATGCTGCGCTTTTTGCGGTGCCTGCCATCAGGTGGCCTGATTTTGTGTCGGGTGCGATAATAATGAATTTTTTTATGTCGTCTGATTTAATTTGTTTCACAATTTCTTCGACGCTGTTTGTTGGCATCAAAGCAACGCTGAATATACCATCACCAACAGCAGATGCGTCCGATGTAAATGATAGTGCAGGCAGGTCTGATGATTTTTTGCTGCGTAATATGCGTGCGTTGTCTGCAAACAGTGGGCCGATAATAATGTCTGGATTTTGTGACAGGGCGTTATCTATTTCGGATGTGGCGTCTGTGCCCGTGTCAAAAAAAGATACTGATAAGTTAGGTGACCCGTTTTGTAAAGTTGCAATTTCAACAGATGTGCGGATGGATTTGCCAATTGCAGCGTTGGTGCCGGATAATGGCAACAGGACCGCGATTTTATGTGTGTTGCCATCGTCAGCGGCGGTGCCGTACATATTTGCAATTTGCCCGTGCTCTAAGTATGTTGGACGACCAACGATTGTGTCGTCTGGTGCAGACCAATCATCTTGGCGCATATAGTGCGTTCCAGAACACCCCGCCAGAATCAGCAGAGTGGACATATAAGCAAAAAATCTTTTTATATACATTGAAAAATCCATTTATTTTTGTATTATTTTACTATAAAAGGATTCTAAATGCAATCAGGGCTTTATATTGTTGGTACGCCAATTGGAAATTTGTCTGATATGTCGCCGCGTGCGGTTCAGATTTTGCAATCTGTTGATTTGATTGCGGCAGAAGATACGCGTGTGTTTGGTAAATTGGCATCTCATTTTGATATTAAAACCAAGCGTGTATCTTGTCATGAACATAATGAACGCGATGTTGTGCCAGAATTAATTGAAAAAATACAAAATGGTATGGCAATTGCTGCGGTCAGTGATGCAGGTATGCCGGGGGTGTCGGACCCTGGGTTCAGATTGGTGCGTGCAGCACGTGCAGCAGGGGTTGATGTGTTTGTTGTGCCTGGACCTGTGGCGGCGATAAGCGCGTTGGTGTTATCTGGATTTCCAACAGACAGGTTTACTTTTTGCGGCTTTTTTGATGAAAAAAAACTGCGCGAAGATAACAAAATACCGCATACGATAATTTATTATGAAAGCCCTAATCGTGTTATGAATACTGTTGCGGCATTGGCGCGTGTTATGCCAGAACGAAAGATTGCGATTGTGCGTGAGATTACAAAAATTCACGAAGAAACAATTATCGGTTATCCGTCCGAGTTGATGGGTATTACACCTCCGCGTGGGGAAATTGTTATTGTTGTTGGGCCACGGCCTGAAATAAAAATGACTGACAGTGAAATCAGCGAAATTGTAAATGATATCGCTGCGACTTCTATGAAAAGTGCGGCGGCAGAATTAGCAATGCGCAGCGGTATTTCAAAAAAAGAAGCATATAAAAGATTGTTAGAGCAGGGGGCAGATAATGATTAAATTTGTAGGCAGTTTTGAAACGGTTAAGTCTTTGCCAAATTCCCACTTTTCAGAATATGCTTTTATTGGGCGCAGTAATGTGGGTAAGTCTTCGCTTATAAATGCCGTTGTTGGGTCGGTGGTGGCGCGTACATCTAATACCCCTGGGCGCACACAAAGTTTAAATTTATTTAATTTAGACGACAGGGTAATGATTGCAGACTTGCCGGGGTATGGTTATGCAAAAGTGTCCAAGGTTGATGCAATGCGATGGTTGCAAAGATTGGAAGAATATTTGTTAACACGTCGTCAATTAAAGCGCTTGTTTATATTGATTGATTCGCGTATCGGTGCGCGTGATTCTGATTTGGATTTGATGGATTTTTGTGATGCAAATGCAATTCCTTATCAAATTGTTTATACTAAAAAAGATAAAAAAATTCGTGAAAAAACACAGGTTCAGATTAAGCATACTGACCATGGGGCAATGATTCCTGAAATATTGGAAACATCGGCTGAAAAGAAAACAGGGTTGGAACAAATAAAGGCAACACTTGGCATCAAATAAAAATATCTTTTACGCTACAAATCCTGCGAAAATATCTGATGCATTGTGGCAACTGATGTGCAGTGCAGGTGTTGATGTTGCAGATATGTTGATTTTTTTGCCCAGCAGACGCGCTGTTCGAACTGTGGAAAAAATGATTGCTGAAAAATCTGGTGGGGTTGCAGTTTTGCCAACGCTGGTTGCGTTAGGCGAAGGTGCAGATGTCGATACAGATGATGCAGATGATGTTGGTGAAATTTCCAAGACAGAACGCGTGGTTGTGTTGTCTAAATTGTTGGCGGCAGATGCGAATGTTGGGTCTTTGTCGGTGGCGCTGCCAATTGCGCATGATTTAATTCGTATGCAGGATTATTTAGAAAACGAAGGGGTCGATGCTGCGTCTGTTCAATGGGATGATTTGGTTGATGAAAAATATGCCGCGCATTTTCAAAACAAGGCAAAGATTTTAAATATTTTATCACAATTTATGAATATGTATGCAGGTGGCAGATTGACCGGTGCTGCTGTGCGCAATCATGATATTCGTGCCTGGATTGGTGAATTAAAAAAATATAAATTTGTGGTTGTGTGTGGCTCGACCGCCAGTGTGCCTGCGACAGCGGATTTGATGCGGGCTGTTGCTGAAATGCCAAATGGGCGAATAATTTTGTCTGGTAAAATTTCGGGGCGGGTTCAGGATTTTGTGTTGAATACAAACCCCTATAATTCGGAATATAAATTCCTGGTCAGTTTGGGGCTGTCTGTGGCTGATGTGTTGCCAATTGATGTTGGCGTATCTGTAATTGATTTTATGAATGTTGCATTTGGTAATGATTGTGAAACGCCAAATACAGAATATGATTTGTCGCATTGTCATTTGATTAATTGTCCAACCGAAGCAGTAGAAGCCGCGGTTGTTGCAAAGATTGCGCAGAAAAGTGCGGACGAAAACAAGTCTGTCTTGATTATTACACCAGACGCGGCGGGAAATCAAAGAATTGCAAATGCGTTTGGGGCACTGGGTATTGATGCGGATTTTTCATCTGCTGTGTCAGGTGCTATGACGCGTACAGGGCGCGCGTTATTAAATATGTTGGATGCGTGGGTTGAATCCGGCTCTGGAGCGTTTGATAAAATATGTAATCAATGTAATAACAATTTATTTGATACGATTGCAAAAATTGTTGATGAAAATTTGGTGGATTTTGCGCCTAAATTTGTCGCGGATGATGATGAAAGTGTTTTGATTTGGGGTGCAATAAAAGATTTATCAGATGAACTTATGCGTGCTGGCGTTGCGTTGACTTTGCAGGATGTGCGTGCTTTTGTGGCAGATGCGTTGGCGGGCGTATCTGTTCGTGCGCCAATGAAGGATGATGCCAAGATTGTTGTGTTGGGGACAATTGAATCGCGTATGCAGACCGCAGATGTTGTGATTTTAACTGGTTTAAATGATGGAATGTTTCCGTCGCGTGGGTATGAAAACGCATGGTTGCCCGTATCTGTTGCTGATAAAATCGGGTTGCCGTCTGCGGACAGAAAGGTGGCTTTGCAGTCTTTGGATTTTATGAATTTGTCGTGTGGGGCAGATGTTTATTGGACACGGTCTGCAATTTCTGGTGGCGTACAAACGGCAGAGTCCAGATTTATATCACGTGTAATTGCGCGCCGCGCAAAAGTGGATTTAATGCAGGGTGAAAAAATATTGGGTGATATCGCAAATGCAGAAAAACAGCCGTACAGACCGATTGATGATTCTGCACCAACGCCGCCTGCGGATTGGTCAGATGTGTATGTGACAGAATTAGAATATCTAATACATAATCCATATGCGTTTTATGTTAAGCATATTTTGAAACTTAAAAAACTGGACGACTATTGGGTGGGGCCAGATGCGCGAACTTTTGGTAATTTGGTGCACGATGTTATTGAAAAAGCCAAGGACTATAATCCGGCCAATTTAGTTGCAATGATGGACGCGGCGGCATTGGAAAAATTAGGGCAGGGCAATATGCTGTTCCATTTTTGGCATAAAAGATTTGTTGAAATTGCGCCCGTTATCGCAGAAGAAATGACAAAAATTCAAAATGCGTTTCATGAGATAGATGGTGCTGTAAAAATAGCAGGGCGTACAGTTCGTGCGCGTGCCGATTTGGTTTGGGATGGTGGCGTATTGGATATTAAAACAGGGGCAGCGCCAAATAAAAGTCAATTGGAACAGGGCAATATGCCGCAGTTGCCGTTAGAGGCATTGATGCTGAAAAATGGTGGCTTTAAAATAAAAACTTCTGGATTGTCAGATGCGCCGATAATGAAGTTTTTGCAATTAAAAAATAATGATGCGCATATAATCGAATATGATGCGGACGCAACCGAAATAATGATGAATTCGGCTGTGTTGAAAACGACTGAACTGTTTAATATATATTCCGCGGGCAATGCGCCATATGAATATCGTGAAACCAATGACCAAAAATATCAGCAATTTGATGATTTGGTGCGAAAATAAGTAATTTTATTTTCCCAAGCACAGTTGGCCAAATGTTGCGTCCATAACTTCGGCTGCTGTGATTGTGCCCAGTATTTTGCCAATTGCGTCACTGGCGCGTCTGGTGTGTTCGGCAAATATGTCATAGTTTTCACCGGCCTGTGTCGCGTTTGCTAATTCTGTGTGTGCAGATTCTAATAATTCTTTGGTGCGTGCGTTTACCGATAAAATAGATTCTGAATTGTCAAACAAATCGTGTATTTTTTTGCGCAACGCATTCATAAAATCATTCATACCAAAACCTGTTTTTACAGATGTTTGAATTATGTTTTTATCTGTTTGTTTTGTGGCAGAATCTGACTTGTTTACAACAATAATTTCATTGTTCGCTGTGCCAGTGTATTCCACAGAATTTGGCGTAAAGACGCGAATTATAATGTCAGCATTTTCGATTTCAGATTTTGTGCGTTCAATGCCAATGCTTTCGATTGTGTCATTTGTTTCGCGAATTCCTGCTGTGTCAGACAGGTTTATCATAAATCCGTCAATGTCCAGATTGATAGATACGACATCGCGTGTTGTTCCGGCAATATCTGATACGATTGCACGGTTTGAGCCAGCGATGTAATTAAAGATTGATGATTTGCCAACATTTGTTTCACCAGCCAAAACAACATTTATTCCACCGCGAATTCCGCGTGCCGTTTTATAGTTTTTTAGTGCTGTGTCGATTTCGGTGTATAATTGTTCGGCTGTTTTGTGAACTGTTTCTGCAATGTTTTGTGGCAGGTCATCTGGACTGTAATCCAGTATTGCTGCCGCATAGGCGGAAACTTCAATCATTTTTTTGCGCCAAGTGTTGTATATTTCGCTGTCTGTACCCATCATGGAACGCAATGCAGATTTGCGTTGCATATCTGTTTGTGCATCAAGCAGTGCAGCCAGTCCATCAACATCCGCCAAATCCATTTTGTTGTTATAAAATGCGCGGCGGGAAAATTCCCCAGGTGTTGCCATACGCATATTCAATGTAGATAAAAATTCAAAGACTTTATTAATAACCGCAGGTGCACCATGTGTATGCAGTTCAATAACATCTTCGCCCGTAAAAGAATTTGGTGCAGGGAAGTAAATTGCCAGACATTGGTCAATTAAATCGCTGTTTTCATCGCGCAGGTTTGTAAAGTATGCGTGGCGCGGTGCTGCGTTTTCTTTGCTAATAAATTGTGCAAATATATTGCCCAGTTTTTCGCCAGAAATGCGAATGACAGAAACGCCGGATTTACCATGTCCACTTGATAATGCAAAGATTGTGTCGTTATTCATGTTATTTGCCTTTGCTGATTTCTTTTAATGCCATTGGAACCAGTGTTGATACATCGGCTGTTGGATTTTGGTTTACCAGTTTTTGTGCCATTTCGATTATGTCAAGTCTGCGATATCCCAATGATTCCAATGCCATCAGTAAATCGGGCAGGGCAGATGATGTGCTGCCAGTACCCGGGTCAGGTGCGAATAATGTTGCAGATACCCCGCCAATCTTGTTTTTCAGTTCAACGATAATTTTTTCTGCCATCTTTTTTCCGACCCCTGGGGCGGTTGCGATTGTTTTTGCATCGCCTGTTGCAATTGCAGACATTAATGTATCCGAATTTATTGTGCCCATAATTGCCATTGCAACTTTTGGTCCAACACCAGATACTGCAGTCAGCATATTAAACAGATTTTGTGATTGCAGACTGGAAAAACCAAATAAACGAATCGAGTCTTCGCGGACGACGGTTTCAATCCACAGTTCAACCGTAGATTTATGTGTCAGGTATTCCGGGGTAAAAACCTTGTACCCGACGCCATGTGTCAATAAAATAATAAAACCATCGCCGATATAGTCAACAATGCCTTGCAATTTTCCAATCATTTGTTATCCTTTTGGGGTAATTTTAATCTAATTAAATAAAAAGGTCAAATATGAGTGGACACAGTAAATGGCATAATATTCAACACAAAAAGGGTGCGGCTGACGCGGCGCGTAGTGGTTTGTTTACAAAGTTGGCACGCGAAATTACTATGGCGGCAAAACTGGGCGATAAAAATCCAGATAATAACCCAAGACTTCGTTTGGCTATTTTGACAGCTCGCAAGAGTTCGATGCCAAATGACAATATTAAACGCGCAATTGAAAAGGCGTCTGGATCAAATACAGAAAACTATGAAGCAGTAAGATATGAAGGCTATGGTCCTGGCGCGGTTCCTGTTATCGTAGAAGCGTTGACTGATAATCCTCGTCGTACTGTGCCAGAAATTCGTAATATCTTTGGTAAAAACGGTGGAAATATGGGGGAAGAGGGGTCTGTTGTGTTTATGTTTACACGCGCTGGCCAAATTATGTATCCCGCATCTATCGGTAAAACCGAAGATGAGATGATGGAAATTATTATGGAGGCAAACGCCGACAATCTGGAAGCATCTGATGAGGGTTTTATTATTACAACAAAACCAGAAGATTTTGTGACTGCGCAAAAATATTTGTCTGATATTTTGGGCGAACCAGAACAGGCAGAATTGACATGGTTGCCAAATATGCCAATGGACTTGGACGACGAAACTTATGCCAAGTTGGAAAAATTGGTTGATGCATTGGATGCAAATGATGATGTGCAGAAGGTATTCACAGCCGCTGCATAAAAATAAATTATAATAACATATCTAAAAACAAAAACGATGGCTCATGTAGCGTTATGTACACTACGCCATCGTTTTTGTTTTTATCTAAATTATTCTAATTTATTTTCCGCTAATCACGAACAATGTTTTTTGTTCGGGAATCTCATGTAGCGTTTGTACACTACGATTCCCGATTTGCTTTTATCTAAGTCATTCTAATTTATTTTACACTAATCACGAACTGCGGTGCCGGCATTTATGTAGTGTTTGTACACTACATTGCCGGCACTACTTACATCTATATCATTATATTTAATTTATTTGCTAATCACTTACGCTAAGTTTTTTTTTATGATATAATATATCAACCATGGGAAGAGAGAAGTATATTTTTGTTAAAGATAAAGTCAGTGGGTTTTCATTTGCAAAACTGGGGTTGTTTACTGGGTTTGCTGATGGTATTTATAATGCGGTTTATTCATTAGTTATACTGGAAATTTTTCGCAGCAGTGCAGTTGTTGGTATTTATGCGACTATATACGCTGCGTTTTGTTTTTGTGTAGGGTTGTTTGTTAATGAAATTTTGTGTATGTTTTCCAAGGCGCGTGTTTTTTATTTCGCAATGCTGATGGTGGCGATTTGTTATACGATGATGAGTTTTTCTATTCTGCCACGAACATTTATTATTTTGGATTATACAACAGGGTTGGCGACGACGCTGATAACAGTTTTAATTCCGTTGTTTATGTCGGATTTTTCAAAAAATATTGGTATGGCTCGTTTGAATTCCAGGTATCATTTGTGGGCAAATGTTGGTGCGCTGTTTGCGCCAACTGTTGCGGTTATTATTGCGAATTATTTTGGAAACCGGGCAGCGTTTTTTGGGTCTGCTGTTATTTATTTGTTAGGTTGGGGCTTCTTTAAATTGTTTGGTATTGTGCAACAGGATAAAGAATTAAAACCTGTTAATCCGAGAAAGACATTAAGGGCTCTGTTCAAAAATGCAGCGGTTTTCTTTCGTATGCCGGGGATGATGCGCGCATATATTGTCAACTTCGGTTATTATGCGTTGCGTGCGTTGCGTGTTTTGTATGTGCCTATTTTAGTAATAGAAAATGGTTTTTCAAAAGACGCACTTGGGTGGGTTTTGACATTGGGAATTATTCCTTATTTGGTGTTGACTGAATTTATGGGGCGTGCGGTAAAGCGCTATGGAAAAACGCCTTGGTTGCTGATGGGGTTGGGTTCATTTGCATTGTTGGCAGCAATGGCAACATTTACAACAGGTTGGCCTTTGTTGGTTATATTTGTTGCGTGGCAGGTGTCGGGCGCGTTGATGGAGTCTGTCCATGATTTGTTGTTCTTTGATAATATGCCGTTGTCACAACAATCGCGCTTTTACGGGGTGTTTCGTACCAGTTCGAATTTGCCGAATATTATCGTTCCAACATTGGGCGCGGCGATGATTGCATTGTGTGGTACGACCGCCGCTGTTTGGACTGTGGCGGCATTTGTTGGTGCGTTTTCTGTGCTGGTTTTGGTTGCAGGACGCAGATAAGTTTTTATTGCTTTTTGCCTGCTTTCTTTGTATGATTTTGTTTGAAAAATAAAGGGGAAAAGTATGGCAAAGAAAGAAGTTAGTAAAGATACAAGTGGGGCGGTAAAAAATCCTGCGTTGGAATCTGCATTGGCACAAATTCAAAAACAATTCGGTAAAGAAGCTATTATGAAAATGGGCGATGGTTCTCAGCAAAATATTGAGGCTATTTCCAGTGGTTCTTTGGGGTTGGATATCGCGTTGGGTATTGGTGGATATCCAAAGGGCAGAATTGTTGAAATTTATGGGCCAGAAAGCTCTGGTAAAACAACATTGGCGTTGCATGCGGTTGCAGAATCGCAAAAAAAAGGTGGAACTTGTGCGTATATTGATGCAGAAAATGCGTTGGATCCAAGCTATGCAAAAAAATTGGGCGTTGATGTTTCTAATTTGATTATTTCCCAGCCTGATTCAGGGGAACAGGCATTGGAAATTGCGGATACGCTGATTAAATCTGGTGCGGTTGATGTTGTTGTCATCGATAGTGTGGCAGCCCTGGTGCCAAAAGCAGAATTAGAGGGAAACATTGGCGATTCTTTTGTTGGTACAACAGCCCGTTTGATGAGCCAGAGTTTGAAAAAATTGGCCGGGTCTGTATCGCGCAGTAATACATTGCTTATCTTTATTAACCAAATTCGTATGAAAATCGGTGTTATGTTTGGTAATCCTGAAACAACATCTGGTGGCAATGCGTTAAAGTTCTATGCGTCTGTGCGTCTTGATATCCGCCGTACAGGTCAAATCAAAGATAAAGAAAATATTATTGGAAACGAAACGCGCGTCAAAGTCGTAAAGAACAAAGTCGCGCCACCTTTCCGTACTGTTGACTTTAAAATTATGTACGGTGAAGGAATTTCTAGAATTAGCGAAATTTTGGATATGGGTGTCAAATATGATTTGATTGAAAAGGCTGGCAGTTTCTATTCTTATAACAGCGAACGTATGGGTCAGGGCGAAGCTAATGCTCGTCAATGGTTAAAGGATCACCCAGAAGCGCAACAGGCGTTGTTGGATAAAATTATGGCGCGTGCGTCCGGTATCGCAGAAGAAATGACAACCGGTCCAATCGATGATGATTTGGATAATGCAGAAGAATAGTGTTGTGTTGCCAGCCAAATTTTTTGGCTGGCTTTTGTTTTTTAATAAAAGGGATGTAAATGAATTTTGCAAGATTTATCGCAATGACAGATATCGTTGTTAACGGGCATATCTTGAATTGGTTTTGGCGACCACGGGAAAAACGTCGTGCGGTGCGTAGCGCTGTGATAGAACGTGTGATCCCAAAATATTTTGAACGATATTTGCCAGCAGCGGCGGCGGTTAAAGAACGCAAAGTGGTTAATAATGATAAAAATGACAAGATTTTTACATTGTGGTTGCAGGGTGAAGATAAAGCTCCGCCTTTGGTTCAGGCGTGTTTCCGCAGTGTCAGAAAAAACTGTAAGCAAGAATTAGTTGTCTTGGATGAAAAGACAGTTTTTGATTATATAACATTGCCAGATGCTATTATGAAAAAGCGCAAAGCGGGCAAGATTTCACATGCGCATTTTGCGGATATTTGTCGTGTAGAATTGCTGTATAATCATGGGGGCTTCTGGTTGGATTCAACCGGGTTTGTGACCGAACCAATTCCAGACTGGATTGCAAACGAGGACTTCTTTGTTTATATGGCGGGGCAAAATGTGGGCAGCCCATACAGTTATATGCAGAACTGTTTCATTCGTTCGCGCAAGGGTGCATATCTGTTGGATGCGTGGCGTGCGATGATGTTGGATTATTGGGTTCATGAAAACGGTCCGTTCGATTACTTTATGCATCAGTTGTTGTTCAAGACAATGGTTATGAATGATGAACGGGCAAAGAAGTATTTCGCAAAGATGCCACATGTTGACCAAGATCCAACGCATGCGCTGTGGTGGGCATATCATGACAAACCATATGATGAAAAAACTTTTAAGGAAGTGACAAGTGGGGCTTTCTTTCAAAAGACAACATATCAACAGGCCAAGAATCCAAAACCTGGGACTGTTGCGGCCGAAATGTTGAAAATGTAAAACAAAGGATATTGCTATGCCTGTCGTTTCAATAATTATCCCAATATATAATGTCGAAAAGTATTTGCGCAGATGTTTGGAAAGTGTGCAAAATCAGACTTTCGAGGACTGGGAAGCGATATGCGTTAATGATGGTAGCCCTGATAACAGTGGTGAAATTCTGGCGGAATTTGCCAAAAAGGACAAGCGTTTCAAAATTGTAAACAAAGAAAATGGCGGTTTGTCAGATGCGCGTAATGCAGGTATGGAACATGTCCGTGGTGATTATGTTTTGTATCTGGACAGCGATGATTTTATTCATCCGCAAACTTTGGAAATTGCGTATTCTTTAGCTGTGCGCGATGGGTCTGATATTGTGTCTTTTACATATGACAGAATTTATCGTCCTCAGTTGATGATACGGCACTTTTTACATATGGATACGGACAATGTTATCCCGCGTCGTATAAACAAAAAGTATAATGTCGCAAATGTTCAGACACTTATCACAGATGATGTATATGAATATGCAACAGAACGGACGCATAATAAATTTAATCCAAAACGCAAATGGTTAATAAAACATTGTCAGGTTTGGAAAAATTTATACAAACGCGAATTGATAGAAGGTATCCCATTTATTAAGGGGGTTTTGTTCGAAGATTTCCCATGGTGGAGCAGGGTTATGCTGCGCAACCCACGTGTGACTATTGTGCCACTGCCGTTGTATTTCTATGTGCCGAATTTTGGTGGTATTGTGTTGGGGGCGAAGCAATTGCGTATTATGAAAAGTTTGTGTGCAGGTATTGAAGATGCTTTTCTGGCTTATAAAAAAACGGCAACACAATATCAAATGCAACAGTGGAACAAAAACTTTAAATGGTATTTTATCAAGTGGGCTTTCCGAAAGGTTCGTTATATTGATTCTGATGAAGATATGGCGGCTGCGCGTGAATGCTTTGTTCGCTTGAATAAAATAGGTGCGTTGGAAATGCCTCCTTATAAATGGGCAGAACAGTTGCGTGAAAATATTTTGGAATTTATAGGCAAGTAAAATGCATAAAAAGAAACAGAAAATAGTTTTTTGTTTGCGCGATATGCAATTGGGTGGTGCGGAGTCTGTTTTGGTTCGTGTTCTGGAACAATTGTTAGAACGCAATGATTTAGAAATTTCTTTTGTTTCGTATGTTAATATAAGCGAACCTTTTTATGCAGAGTGGTTTAGGAAGCATCCAGAAATTAAACATTGTGTTTTATATCCTTGTCCATGGTTGGGAACGAAATTAAAACGTTTCTTTTTGTTGCGGATTATACAACATTGGACGCGTGATATATATCGTTGGGGCAAACGCGTTTTTATTGGCTGTCATGTGTTGAAAAATGCAGATGTTGTAATCGATTATTATGATTTTGGATTCAGAAAAGAGTTTAAAAATTTACATGCTAAAAAGATTGCGTGGTGGCATTCTTCTATTAATAAATTTTTTAGCAAAAACTGTAACACAAAATTTATAAAAGATTATGATTTGTTTGTCGCTTTGACTGATGGGTTTGTCGAAGAATTTAAACAGCGTTTGCCGCAGTATAAAAATAAGATAGTTCGAATTTATAATCCGATTGATATTAATTCTGTGCAGAAAAAAATAGTGGCGTCTAAATTGCCTGATTTTAATGAATATTTTGTTTGTGTGGCGCGATTGTCGCAAGATAAAGATATTGAAACGGTTTTAAGAGCTTTTGATATGTTTTGGCAGAAAAACAATCAACCCAATGTTTATATGATTTTTGTCGGTGGTGGAGACCAGAAAAAATATCGTGAAATTGCAGACAGATTGATTGCGCAAAAAAATATAGTTTTTGTTGGTCCGCAAAAGAACCCGTTTGGATTTATGCGCGGTGCGTTGGCTAATATTTTATCTAGTCACAGCGAAGGTATGGCAATGGTTTTAGTAGAATCTATGTTGGCGGGTACTTTAAATATTGCGTCTGATTGTAAAAATGGTCCGCGTGAAATTTTGTTGCATGGAAATGCTGGGTTATTGTTTGTGCCGGGTGACGCAGAAAAATTGGCACAACATATGGAGGTCGTTTGGAATAAACAGGTGCCCGTTCAGAAATTAATAAAGGCTGCGTCCGATTCTTGTCATCGATTTGATGCAAAAAATGTTATGCCAGATATTATAAAACTTTTTTAAATCCTGCTTTTCTTAAAACGCGTTGGAATTTTTACAACGATTTTTAGCCCCAGCATATTAGGCTTGTTTATTGCGTATGGTGCGCGAAGATAAGTCTGAATTGTGCGGGCAATACCAATCCATTTTTCCCCACGGGCAGGGCGGTTGGTCACATCGTTAATAGTGCCATTGCCACGACGGCGCAGGTGATTTAACCAATCTGTCCCACGGGCGGCGGCTTTTGATTCCAGCATTTTCATATCAACAGCACCAAAGTGCAATAGGTATAAGTTTTTATCAATGTGGAAATTTTTGCCCTTGATTCTGTGAAAGCCAGAACCCCAACGAACAGGTTTGTTTATCACAATAGGTTTTGTGTATCTGGTGGACAACAGCGCGTATTCGCGTTGTGATAAAAATGATTTTTTTGTATCAAGTGTTTTTTCACAATTCATATTTTGACCGATGTCCAATCCCAGACCAGAAACAGTTGTTTTTATCTTTTTGTGTGATAAATATTCGCGTAAAGATGTGTTTAGGGCAGGGTCAACAATTAAAAACTCGTCACAATCACAACCAATAATAATGTCGTATTTTTTCAATAATTCATTTGCCAGATTTGATATCAATCCAATTCTGTATTTGTCGCCTTCGCTGCGAGACATATTGCGGTGTGGCAGTTTTTTTACTGTGACGCCGTCGGCGTTTTTAGGAACAACTTGGTCGGTGCCATCAAGGTATATGTACAAGTTTTCAGTGCCAAATTCGCGACCATAGTATTCAATCCAGCGTGATAAAAAGAATTCATCATTTCTGGCCATGGTGATAACAGCAATGCGTTTTAGTGTTTGTGTCATATTCCCTCGACAAAAAGTTTGTGGATTGCGTGTTTTATGTTTCTGTATGCAATTTTTATTGGGTTGTGTGTTAATAATTTTTTTATATATTTTTCCCCGTACAGTGTGTTTGCAGATGATAAAATAGCTGCTGCGGCTGTTTGGTTGGTGTGGCGCAGAACATATGATATTTGACCGCCCAATGCGCCGTGGTTGCGTGTAAAGGCGACTTTTTTCATAAGCGGCATACCAGATTTATACAGTTTCTTTATTTTGTTATATACACCGCGACCAGGTACGCAATACAGACAATCCCATGTTAATCCGTATTCCAAAATGATTTTTGACAGCCCTTGTTCGTATAATTTGGTGATTGCGCCTTTGTCTTTTAATTTAGTAATCGCGTGCATAAATTCATCAAACCAATCTGTTAAAAATACAGATGGTTTCAGCCCGACAAACCAAGATTGTATATGCGGGTGTTCGTGATGTGGGTTTTTTACAATTCCAAAGCCGTCGTGTCCCATATTTTCCATCGCGTCAAAGTATCTGGACATATCATATAATGGACCGTAAACAGAATCATTTACAAGATATATAAAGTCATATTCGGCTAAGTTTAGATTTTGTTTTGCCCAGATATATGCGCGCTTGTATGAGCCAAAATCGTATTCGCCATGGCGCATGGCAGATGCGTTTAAAACGAATTTTTTTAATTTATTTAATTCTGTTTTTTCGCAGTCGCTGTCCATGCATAAAACAATGTCGCCAAATTTAGATAGCGCGCCTACATAATAAACCAATGCATCATCAACGACGCCGTTTTGATTGTAGCCTGCAAATAAAAATAATCGTTTGGTCATTTCTTGTTTTTTAATTGTTTTACATACTTGTTCATATGTTTATATGTTGACATATATTTTATAGAAAAGCTATTGTAAAAAAAACGCCCAGATGGGCGTTTTTTATTCTTCGATATGTTTTTTTAATTTTTTGCGTGTATTGCTGTCTAATTCTTTTTTGCGCAAACGAATTGTTTCAGGTGTGACTTCGACCAATTCGTCGTCTAAGATATAAGACAATGCTTCTTCCAGCGATATACGGCGCGGTGGTGCCAAAAACAATTTTTCATCAGCAGTGACTGAACGCATATTGGTCAGTTCTTTGCCCTTGATAGGGTTGACTTCTAAATCGTTTTCTTTGCTGTGTTCGCCGATAATCATACCTGAATAAACTTCGGTCTGTGGATCGATGAACAGTGTGCCGCGTGGTTGCAGGTTAAACAGCGCGTATGTTGCAGCTGCGCCTTTTTCCATAGATACCAGTACGCCTGGGCGATATTGTTGAATGGCACCACGGTATGTGTCGTATTTGTCAAAGACACGGTTCATAATGCCTGTGCCGCGTGTGTCTGTGCGGAATTCTGATAAATATCCAATCAGGCCGCGCGATGGTGCAGAAAATACAATGCGTGTTTTGCCGCCACCAGATGCTTTCATTTCTGTAATTGTTGCTTTGCGTTTTGTCATTTTTTCGATAACAACACCACTGAATTCGTCGTCTACATCAATTACGACATCTTCAATTGGTTCCAGTTTTTCACCGTTTTCATTTGTTTGCATTACAACGCGTGGACGGCTGACGCTAAGTTCGAAACCTTCGCGGCGCATTGTTTCAATCAAAATGCCCAGCTGTAATTCGCCACGACCAGAAACCTCGAATGCTTCGTTGTTTTCGCTTTGTTCGACTTTTAATGCGATGTTTGTTTCGGCTTCTTTGAACAAGCGTTCGCCAATCATACGCGAAGTTAATTTTTTGCCAGACTTTCCAGCCAAAGGCGATGTGTTCACGAAAAATGTCATCGTCAGGGTTGGTGGGTCAATTGGCATCGCAGGAATTGGTTCTGTCACAGATAAATCGCACAGTGTGTCTGCCACAGTTGCTTTGGAAAAACCAGCAACAACAACGATGTCACCAGCAGATGCGGTATCGCGTGAAATTTTTTCAACACCGCGATGTTCAATGATTTTTGTGATTTTTGCGTTTTCAATAAACTCACCATTGCGGTTGATTGCCTTGACCGATTGGCCAACACGAACGGTGCCTGATTCAATCTTGCCGGTCAGAATTCGGCCAACATATGGGTCGGCTTCCAGTGTGGTTGCCAGCATTGTAAATGGGGCGTCCAATTGACAACGGGTGCCATTGCAATCTGGGGCAGGCACATGGTCAACTATTAACTGGAATAATGGTGTCAGGTCTTTCTTTTCGTCATTTAAATCACGAACAGCCCAACCATCACGACCAACAGAATATAAATATGGGAAGTCAAGTTGTGAATCAGTTGCGCCCAGTTTGTCGAATAAATCAAATGTTTCTGTTAATACTTCGTCTGGACGGGCGTCAGAGCGGTCAACTTTGTTAATGCAGACTATTGGACGCAGTCCCAGTTTTAACGCCTTGGACAATACAAATTTTGTTTGGGGCAGTGGGCCTTCGGCACTGTCGACCAATAATACAACGCCGTCAACCATTGATAAAATTCGTTCTACTTCGCCACCAAAGTCAGCGTGCCCAGGCGTATCAACAATGTTAATTTTATATTCGCCCCATTGGATAGATGTAGGTTTTGCAGAAATTGTAATGCCGCGTTCGCGTTCAATGTCGCCGCTGTCCATAACGCGGTCTTCGACCTTTTCGTTGGCGCGGAATGTGCCGGCCTGTTTTAACATGTTGTCAACCAGTGTTGTTTTTCCGTGGTCAACGTGTGCAATAATTGCAATATTGCGTATTTTCATAGTTTTTGCCCCATATTTTTAATTTGCTTGTACAGGGTATAACTAAAAAATCCTTTTTTCAAGAAATATTAAGCATATATATTGACATTGAGCCTGGTTTGTCTATACTGGATGTCCCTGATGTTGTAATTGTGATAAAAGGTAAGCAAAAATGGCAAACAGAAAATATATTGAAACAGATATTTATGAAATTATAAGTTGTGCGTTCAATAATTTGAATTTGTTGGCGCGTAAAGATCTGGAAAAGGCACGAAAAAAAATGTCTCAGAAAGATAAATGGCTTGCAGAATGTGCGTTGGTTTATATGAATGATGTTGCAAAAAATCCTGCTAAATATTTTTCTCGCGCTTATACAGAACAGGCTTGGCATAATCGGGCATTAGAATACGCGAAAAAAAATAATTTGAAGCAGACATGGCAGGCTTTGTATATTGTTGAAACGCCCGCAATGATTGCAAATTCAAAAATGACGGACGCATTTGTGAAACCAGAATTGAAACATGTTTGCTTTAATTTGTGTGAAGCAATCAAAGATTGGGAATATCACCGCACTGCAAAAAGATGTAATTATGAACATGATGCGGAAAAAGTAGTTGGGCTGGCAAACAGAATAGACAGTGTTTGCAAAATAGCAACTATGAACCCTGTAAAACGCAAGTGGATGGAATTTGTAAAGGTGTTTCAAAGATAAAAAAAACTCCCCAACGGGAGTTTTTTTAGTCGTTAACCATTGTGTTTTCCACCGATTTTTGTGCGTCCACCCATCAGCGGTTGTAATGCTTTTGGAATGTTTACAGAACCATCAGGGTTTTGGTGGTTTTCAATTACTGGCACAATTGCGCGCGGCAGGGCAATGCCTGTGTTGTTTAATGTTGCGCAGAATTTCATGCTGCCATCGTTTGCGCGGAAACGAGTATTTGTGCGACGCGCTTGGAATTGGCCAATCGAAGAACAAGAGCCTAATTCACGATATGTATTTTCACTTGGGAACCATGCTTCGACATCATGCATTTTTACTTTGTTAAAGCCCATGTCGCCGGTGCACGCTTCGATAACGCGATATGGTAATTCCAAATCTTCCATAATTTCGCACAGGTTATTTAATAAATGTTCGTGCATTTCGTCCGATTGTTCTGGTGTACAATATATGTATTGTTCAACCTTGTTAAATTGGTGTATGCGGACGATTCCGCGGGTGTCGCGACCGGCGGCACCGGCTTCTTTGCGGAAACAAGGCGAAAATCCAGCGTATTTAATTGGTAAATCTTTTTCGTTTAATACTTCGTCAGAATGCAAAGAATTTAAAATGATTTCTGCAGTGCCCGCCAGACAACGGTCTGTGTCTGTTAGCATAAATACATCATTCGTCATCACAGATGTATCTGTACCCATAAAGTGACCCGCATTAAATATTGTCTGTGGCTTAGTAATAGCAGGGCAGTTTACAAATGTAAATCCTTTGGCAATTAATTTTTGTAAAACATATGTTTGTATTGCCAGTTCCAATTCCGCTGCTTCGCCAAACAGGGCGTATGTGCGTGTGCCACAGATTGATGCGATTTTTTCAGGTCTGTACCAGTTGTTCATTTCCAACAATTCCCACTGTGGACGTGGGGTAAAATCGAATTCGCGCGGTGTACCAACGCGGCGGATTTCAACATTTTCTGTGTCATCGCGACCAATTGGTGCTTTCGCGTGTGGTATTTGTGGTACGCGGTGTAATAATTCGTTTAATTCGCTTTCTTTGTCTGCCAATTCGGCTAAATCATTAGCGATTTCTGCGCCGATTTCTTTGGATTTTGCAATCAGCGGTGCTTTGTCTGTGGCGGTTGGTATTTCGCGTGTGATTTTGTTCTTTTCAGCGGTTTTGCTTTGTGTGATGGTTTTAAGTTCACGAACGCGTTTGTCCAGTTCGATAATTTGGTCTGTGTAATCGTCAAAGCCTTTTAATTCACAGGCTTTTTTTACGATGTCTGGATTTTCACGAATAAATTTTATATCCAACATTTTGATATTTCCTTAGGTTTAATAATTATGGATTGTATTGTATAATGATTTGTTTTTCTTGTAAAGAAGATGCGTGATAAATTATTCCCCCAGTGGGGATGACGAAAAACTGAAAAACGCAAAACTTATATTCATAACCTCCTTATTATAATTTATTTTTTTGTTGTGTGCAATATTTTCGTAAGTGTTTATTTTGGTTGTAAGCCATTATTTTTTTTGTTATATTGTCGCCAAGAAAAAAGGAAGAAAGTCTATGTATGATATTGTGATTTTAGGGTCTGGTCCCGCAGGTTTAACGGCGGCATTATATGCTGCGCGTGCGAATAAAAAAACAATCGTGTTGGGTGGCGACAGGCTGGGCGGACAAATGGCAGGTATTGCGGATTTGGAAAATTATCCTGGCTGGCAGGGCAGTGGCGCCAAGTTGGCAGAGTTTATGAAAAATCAGGCAGAAACCTTTGGTGCGACTGTAAAATTTGTTGGTGCAAAAAGTGTGGAAAGTGCACCAGAAAATCAATTTGTTGTGCGTGCAACAGACGGAAAAGAATATGTTGGTCGGGCCGTTATCGTTGCAACAGGCGCCAGTCCCAGAAAGTTGGAAATAGAAGGCGCGCGCGAACTGATGGGACGTGGTGTTTCGTATTGTGCAACATGTGACGGTTTCTTTTACAGTGGAAGAACGGTCATTGTATTAGGGGGCGGAAACAGCGCGTTAAACGATGCGTTGTATTTGGCAGATTTGGCGAAAACTGTAAAAATCGTATATCGTAAATCAGATTTTTTCCGTGCCGAAGCTGTTCTGCGTGAACGTGTTGCAGCGCGTGAAAATATTGAATGTTTGTTCAATACCGATTTGAAAAAAATCGAACCGAAACCAGATTCCCAAGACGGCGAATTGATTGTGACAACAACTGATGATAAACAAATTATTGTTGATGGTGTTTTTGTTGCAATCGGGCACGAGGCGAATACAGACTATCTGTCAGAAGATATTAAACGCGACGCGATGGGACGCTTGGCGCCTGACGCTTTGCCGGCGGGGATGTTTGTTGCGGGTGATGTGCACAGCGACATCAAAATGCAAATTGCAACAGCTGTTGGCACGGGGTGTGCTGCCGGTATGGATGCGATTGCGTATTTAAACAAACTGCAATAAATCAGGGCAGGTATGGCAAAAAGAATATTAGGAATTGACCCAGGGCTTTTGCATACAGGTTGGGCGATTATAGACGCCCAGGGGCCATCGCGTCATTATGTTGCCAGCGGTGTTATTTTGCCGCCAAAAAACGAAACAATGGCAAACCGGTTGGCATGTATTTTTCGTGGTGTAAGTGAAATTTGTGAAAAGTTTTCGCCAGACGAGCTTAGTATTGAAATAATTTTTGTTAATACAAATGCAAAGACTTCTTTGGTTTTGGGACAGGCGCGAGCAGCAGCAATTGTTGCGGCTGCAATTCGTGAAATACCTGTGTTTGAATATGAGCCGAATAAAATCAAAAAAGCGCTGACTTGTGCGGGGCACGCAGATAAAGACCAAGTATATAAAATGGTGAAAATGTTTTTGCCATTGGCAAATCCAAAGACCCCAGATGAAAGCGATGCAATTGCAATTGCGTTGGCGCATGCGAATTCGATGCAGATAAGGGCTTTTTAAAAAATCCCCAATTGGGGATTTTTATTTTCTGAAACTTATTTTGCTGACTGCGTCATAACCAAAGTATTTATTTATGCGTTTGATAATTTCATCAGATTGATATGATAATTGCAATGCGTGTGCAGGTGCAGCAGGGCGGATTACTACATTAAATGTGTTGTCGCGGTTTTTCTTTATCGCAGCCAGTTTTGCAATTGATGAAATGTCGCGCCCCATTATTTCATCCCATCTGTTTGCCAAGTCGGAATCAGATGCGCGCACACCAAAAATTTTTATCAGCCCACCCAATGCACCGGCGATTGTTTGTGGGCTTGACTTGCGTTCGTCAAATTTCTTAGCGTGGTTTGACATAGGTGTATTCTTTGGGCATTAAAATAAACATTTTTCCTTGGGCGTGTTGACCCTGAGCAAATTTATATGCTTCATCACCTTTGCCAAAGAAGATGTCGGCACGAATCCAACCGCGGATTGCGCTGCCTGTGTCTTGGGCAATCATCAAGCGACGAAATGCGCGGCCGTCGGATAAATTTGTGCTGATGTATACTGGCATACCCAATGTGTATAAATCATCGTCCATTGCAATGCTGCGGATTTTAGATAGTGGTGTACCAAGTTTTCCAATTACATCAGGTGGTGTTGATTCATAAAAATATACATATCGTGGATTTTTATAAATTACATCGCGCGCCAATGTCGGGTTGGCTTTTAAGTGTTGCCAAACCGCTTCGGATGAATAGCCCCCCGCTGGGCGTATTCCGCGATTGCGCAATTCTTCACCGATTGATTTAAATGGCATATCGTTTACGGCTGCAAAATTTAATTTTACATCTGTACCGTCTTCCAGTCTTAAATTACCGCTGCCTTGGATTTGTAGGTTTTGAACATCGACAATGTTTGCCCAATATAATATGCGACCAATTTTCTTTTCAACAATGTCTTTTTTTGAAACGCCTTTGTAATTGCGTCCGTCAGTTGGTATGCCCATTAATGGTTCGTTGCATGTGGCGGTTTTGTTGCGACAGGCCGGAATAATAGGAGAGTAATATCCTGTGTATGTGCCGGTGTCTGTGCCGTTTTCGTTGAAAATCTGATATGGTTGAAAATGAGACTCAAACCATGCACGAACAGTTGCTGTGTCTGCAGATGCGCTTGGCAACATACGACATTTTTCGGCAAATAATTCGCGGTCTGGAATTACACGGCCTGTAAATTGAATTTTAGCCTTGCAAGAATTACGAAACGCCTGCAGTGCATATCTGACATCGTCGTCGCGCCAGCCGGGCAATTCACTGTACGATACGCGTTTGAAATTAGATGGCAATACCGAATTGTCCCCAGAAACGGTTGGTGTAGACAGGTCGCATGATGTCAATGTAATTGCGGTCAATGCAGCTAAAATACCGCGGATAAAAAATTTTTTATTTAAAAAATACATTTTTATAAATCCCCCCACTTGCAAAATTTTTTGATAGTACTATATTACCATAAAACAGGGGCGCAAGTCCAGACGATAAGGTGACAAATCACATAAAATATAATAAGGAGAAGTCATAATGGCAAAATTTAATATTATCTCACAGTTCTTGAAAGACATTTCTTTTGAAAGTCCAAATGTTCCAGAATTGTTCTTTAAAAAAGATGCAGGGCAGGCGAAATTAGAAATCAATATTGATATTCAAATCAAAGGTGCAGAAAACAACTTGTTTATGGTTGATTTGATTACAAAGGTTCATTCCAAGTTGGAACAAGATGACAAATCTATTTTCTTGATTGAATCGACATATTCTGGTCTGGTTCAAATGGAAGAAGAAAAAGATGAAGAAGCCAAAAAGCGCACATTGTTGATCGATGTTCCAACATTGTTGTTCCCAGCAGTTCGTGCGCTGATTACACGTTTGACATCTGAATCAGGTTTCCCAACATTCACAATGCAGGTTGTGGACTTTGCGCAGTTATATGCACAAAAGAACCAAAAATAAATTATAATAATTCATCTACAAGCGGTGCCGGAATCTCATGTAGCGTCGTGTACACTACGATTCCGGCACTACTTGTATCTAAATTATTCTAATTTATTTTACACTAATCGCGAGCTGTGTTTTTTGTTTCCGGCAATTCATGTAGCGTTTGTACACTACGATTCCCGATTTCCTTTTATCTAAATTATTCTAATTTATTTTCCGCTAATCACGAACTGTGGTACGGGTATTAAAAAATCCGCCGAAGCGGATTTGTTAAAACAAAATATTTATTTTGCCGCCGAATTGAATTTCGTCACTTTCAAATTCATAGTCTATGTGACCAATATATTGTGTGCGACCATATTGGCGAATCAATTTTGTGTGCAGCCACTCTTGGTCATAATCCTGACCTGTTTGGGCGTCGTTGTTTGTTGCTTTGCGGATTGTTAAGCCACCACCCAATCTGAATTCAGGCGATAATCTAAAATATGCCTCTGGCATAAAGTCAAGGAATGACATACCGCGGATTTCATCAAAAATCCAACTGGATTTTACGGTCATTGCTAATGTCATACCTGCCCATTGACGACCAAAACGCAGACCTGCGTAATAGGTTGAGTCAGCATAATATGGTGTGCGCACATGTGAACTGCCGCCGAATTTAAACCCAAACAGCACATCTGTTATAATATTAGAATTTGTGTCGCCAGCGCGTGTCAGACGATATTTTGCGCCTAAATCAATTGCGGAAAAACCATCTTGGTCACCGTTAAAATGATGCTGATAATGAACATTTGCGCCAATGCTTAATCGATTGTTCATACCATAAGATATGGATTGACCCAGACGCAAAGTGTGATCAAAATAAACAACGGAAGATTCACTTAAAACTTCTTCGGTGTTCAACAGATATAATGGGTCTGATGTGTCGTGTTCAAGTGCGTTTGCATACGATGATGCGGGCAGGGCAATTGTTGTGCCGACTAACAGGGCAGAAAAAAATTTACGCATGGTGAAAAACTCTCTCTCGCTTTTTGTGGTTGTGCCCCCGAAATTCGGGGGCGTTTATGTTTTAGAATTCAAAGATTACCTGCAGACCAACCGATGTTTCTGAATAATCTTCAACATCAGCGGTGCCAATTGGTGTCAACGAATTCAAATAATATTGTTCACCGTTTGCCAAAGGTGTATAAATTGATGAATCTTGCCAATATACATCCAATGCTTTGTCGTCAGCGTTGTCATATAATGCTGTTTTGACATACAGATTCAGCGCAAACCAATCGTTTGGTTGCCAACCAATCGCCGCCTTGGCAGAAATTTGGTTGTGCCAATCGTAATCGCCGAATATTGCCTCTGCGTTTAATGTCCAATCTTTGTTCAATACGCTGAATACGCCCAATCCGGCTTCCAGATATGTGACATTGCTGTCACCAACTTGGTATGGCAGATAGAATGCGCCATATTCATTTGCAACGCCGATGCCATAGGTGTTGCCGTCTAAATCAATGAACCATCCGCGTGCCAATCCATAGATTGTAGATGATTTGATTTTATATCCTGCTTTTACTTCGGCAAGTATGTTATTGGAAGTGTCCTTTTGATGCTGGAAATATCCGGACGCCATTGCAATCCATTCGTCGTTATCGACAAAACGCCATTGGATACCAACGCCGTACATATTTATACCAGAATCGTCAATTTTGTCTTTTGGTTGACCGTCTGACCATGTAAATTCATAATCTGTTGCGTCATAACGTAACATCCCCATTAATGCAAAGCGGTCTGTGATTCCATAACTGAAATCTTCTTTGATTGCGATTTGGTCTGCGTTCCAAGAACCAACAATTCCCGTGGCGTTTACTTCTTGGGCATCAGAGTTGTATAAAGGTAATGTTTGATTCAATGTGAAATCATATGATGAATTTGTATATGATATGTCTGTCAAAGAGCCGAATTTACCTTTCAGCGGTTGATAAAAAGGATGTGCCAAAAAGTATTTGCGTGTCGCTTTTGTTTTAATTGTTTCAGAGCGTGTTTTGCGAATAGTTCTTTTGTTTGCCGTTGCAGATGATGAATTTGCGCCTGTATATTCTTTATACAATGCACTGCGGTTTGCAGGCGCAGTGTAATACAAATCTGATGAATCAGATTGAGTGTTGTATGTTTTTGTGTTGGTGTTTGTTTGATATTTTTTATAATTTACTGTTTCGCGTGTGCGGGTTGATGGCGCGCCAGTCAAATCTGCGCTGGAACCTGCGCGTGTGCCCCAATTTGTCGCAGCGCCCGCGTCAGATAACCCCAATACGGCCAATGCGCCAACAATCAAAGATAACTGTTTTTTCATAATAAAATACTCCTTTTGCTCAGAATTATATCACAAAAATATATAATAAAAAAGTATAAAAAACAATTTTGTGTAAATGCCTATTTTTTACCAAAGTGCTTTTTTAAGATATCGTATGCGGCAGATATTTTTGCAAATTCTGTTGCGGCGTTTTTCTTGTCTGTGGCGGTGTCGGGATGGTATTTTTTCGCCAGCGCGCGGTATTTTGCCCCAACTTCGCGCCATGATGCAGAGATGCCCAGGTCAAATACTTTTAGTGCAGATACAACTGTTGTTGGTAATTTGCTTTTTGCAGGCATACGGTCAAATTTGCTGCGGCCTGTGATAAAGTCGTTGATAAAGTTTGCATATTCGTTTGCGTTTTCGTTGGCTTCTTTGGTGCCTTTTAATGGTTCGCCAAATGTTTGGCGTTCCCAATCTGCTTCGATTTCTTCGGCTGACATATCCGCATAATAATTCCAATTTTTATTGTATTCAGCTGCGTGTTCGCGACAGAAAAACCAATATTCCTTTAAGTCGCGTGATTTTGGTGCGCGGCATGTGCCTGCTTTGGTGCAACCGGTATGATCGCATTTTTTTATCATTATCTTTTTACCTTTTTGTTTGCCAATGGGTGATGGTTGTTAACTGTTTCTTTCAGTTTTTCTGGCATTACATGTGTATAAATTTGCGTGGTTGAAATATCTTCGTGTCCCAACATTGTTTGTATTGCGCGCAGGTTTGCGCCCCCAGCTAACAAGTGCGACGCAAAAGAGTGGCGCAATACGTGTGGACTGACCCGATTTGGTTCGATGCCCGCCAGCACAGCGCATTTTTTTATGATTTTAAACAGCCCATCGCGCGTAATGTGACCTGTTTGGCCGTTTGATGGAAACACGTATTTTGAATTTGTGTCACCACGAACATTCAGCCATTTGTTCAGTGCGTTGATTGCTGCGTCGTGCATAGGAACCAGTCTTTCTTTTGCGCCTTTGCCGTGGATCAGCAGTTTGTCGCCCAGTATGCCAGACATTGGTAATTCGCACAATTCTGATACGCGTAGTCCAGATGCGTACAGTAATTCTAACATAGCACGCAGACGCAGTGAATTGCGTACATCGCCAGCAGATGAAATTAGTAATTCGATTTCTTCGATACTTAAAAATTTAGGTAATGCGCGTTTGCGTTTTGGTAATTCCAGATTTTTTGTAGGATTGATTTTTATGATCTTTTCAATCATTAAAAATTTATAAAAGCCACGCAGGGCAGAGGCTTTGCGCGCGATGGATGTTGCCTTGTCGGGCAGTGATGATAAATAGTTTTGTATTTTGTCTTGGTCTGCGTTCATCAGTCCGCCATCAATTGCGTTGTCTGCCAGTCGTAAATCTGACGCGTAGCTGATAAGTGTTTTGTTGCTGCGTCCTTTTTCTGCAGACAAGGCTTCTAAAAAAATGTCGATATAGTTCACGAATATACCACCACTTCTGTCAAATGTTGTGTCGCAGGAAATGATATTATCATCAGTATTAACAATGCGATAACTAATACCCATATCAAAATGGCGCTAAATCTTGTTTTGTTTTTTCTTTTTAATGGCATTGTTTACATCCCTGTGTCTGTTAATCAAATTGCGTCAAAACTGTTTATGAATATGCCCGCGCCAGCAATGATAATTAATGGTGGTGCAATAATAGACAATATTGGTGGCAATGTTCCTGTCGCACCCAATGCGTTAAACATATTTATCAGAAAATATACGGCGAAACATGTGATAATGCCAAGACTGAATTTTATGCCAAAACTGTAGTTTCTGCGTTGTTTTGTTTGAGAAAATGCGACCCCAAGTGTTGCCATTGAAATCATTGTTAATGGCAAAAATAGCAATGTCCAAAACTGTACGAAATATCCGCGAGTTGGTGCGCCAATGCTGTGCATTTTTTGTATAAATGCAGGCAGGTTCCAAAATGAAATTTGGTCTGGCTGCAAATATCTGTCCAGAACGGTTTGTGGCGTCAGTAATGTTTGGACCTTCCATTCGCCGTGTGTAGCGGTACCATTGTTATTCCATATGGTTGCGTTATCGGTATAAAAACCAGAATTTGATAGCGTCACTTGGTCTGCATCTATGCGCTGGCTTAATTTAAAATCTGGGGTTTGTACATATATGGTTGCGTCAACAAAAACCAAATCGTCGTTTTGTTTGTGTAGATTTTTTGCGTTAAGTGTTATAAATTTGTCAGATGAATTTTCACGCAGCCATATTTGGTCGTCAACCAGTTGTAATTTGTCTGTTGTTATGTTTTCAGAACTTATGCGAACAGAATAGGGGTTTACAACCATAGTTGCAAATGCACCAATTGCAAATGCGCCAATTAAAAACGGGCGCGCAGATTGATATGGTGATAAACCTGCGCTGGATATAATAATGCCTTCGCTGGATTTTGTCAGTTTGTATGCAGTCAACAATGTGCCCATAAATACAGCCAACGGTAAAAACATAGGCATATATTCCAGTAATCTTATCCATGATTCATACAGGGCGCCAATTGCATTGTCGTTCGCCGGCAGACGTTCAACAAATGTGACCGCAAAAATAATGCCGCATACGACCAGCAACACCAAACCAACGCCGGAAAAAAATCGGCGCAATAAAAAACGATTTAATATTTTGTTTCTGAACATAGTAATAAAAGTATACATTTTTCATTTGGCAATTGCAAAATTAAAATGAATGCGTATAATTTTGTGTGCTGATTTAAAATAAAAGAGTGGTGTAAAAATGGAAAAAAAGCCTATTTCAAGAGAAGGATTTGATAACCTGTTGAAAGAACTGAAGGATTTAAAAGAAGTTCAACGGCCTGAAATTCTGGAAACTGTTCAATGGGCGCGTTCTTTGGGGGATTTGTCTGAAAATGCTGATTACAGCGCAGCCAAAGAAAAACAGCGTCAAATCGACAGTCGGATTCGTTTTATCGAAAATGTTATTGAAAACGCATCTGTGATTGATGTTGATTCTTTAAGTGGTAATCGTGTTGTTTTTGGTGCGCGCGTTGTTGCCGAAGATGAAGATGGTAATAAAATGCAGTGCAGAATTTTATCCGATATTGAATCTGATGGTCGTACAGTAATTTCATGCACTTCGCCTGTGGGGCGCGCAATGATTGGACGCTGTGTGGGTGATACATGTATTGTTAAACTGCCCAGTGGTGAAAAAGAATACGAAATACTGGAAGTTAAATTTAAAGAATAAAAATGACAGTTCGTTTGTTGCCGGATTTTTTAATCAATCAAATCGCTGCGGGTGAAGTGGTTGAACGACCCGCTAGCGTCGTTAAAGAATTGGTTGAAAATGCGCTGGATGCAGGTGCTGACCAGATTATGATTGATGTGGTTGATGGCGGACGGACTTCGATAACTGTTATTGATAATGGTTCTGGTATGTCGCGCGATGATTTGGCGCGTGCAATTACACGGCATGCGACATCCAAGTTGCCAGATGATGATTTGCTGAATATCAATTTTATGGGATTCCGTGGTGAAGCGTTGCCGTCTATTGCGTCTGTGTCGGATATGACGATTGATACATGTAATGGGGTGGACGAAAATGGATGGCAGATTGATTGTGCAACCGGCGAAATCAAACCGTCTGATTGGGAAAGTGGTACCAGAATTCGTGTGCAGAATTTGTTTGGAAAAACGCCAGCGCGGTTAAAGTTTTTGCGTAGTGACAAGGCAGAATTAATGTCTGTTCTGGAAGTCGTTAAAAGATTAGCGATGGCGCGCGCAGATGTTGGATTTGTGCTGAATAATAAATGGCGGTTTTTAAAAAATCAGGATTTGCAATCGCGGCTGTCGGCCGTGATGGGCGATGATGTTGTTGGTCGTATGTTGGATGTGACAGCAGAATCTGGTTCGACATCTGGGTTAAAATTATCAGGATTTATATCGGAGCCTACACTTCGTCGTGCATCTAGTGTTGATCAATATTTATTTGTTAATGGTCGGCCCGTTAAAGACAAGGTTTTAGTTGGTGCGTTGCGTGCAGCGTATATGGATGTTATGCATGCGCGCGAATTTCCATTGTGTGCGTTATATTTGACTTTGCCGACCAATACGGTCGATGTTAATGTTTCGCCCGCCAAGACAGAAGTGCATTTTTTGGAACCGACACATGTGCGTTCTTTTATAATTAAAAATCTGCGTGACAGATTGGCGCAGACTATGCAGGACAGGGCGGGACAATCTGTTTTTGTTCCAAAGGTTTCATCTGGTTTATCAAATGAAAATAAAAGTTTTTCACAAAAATTTGATTTTGGGATAAAGATGGATTCTTTCAAGGTGCGCGATGAATTTATGCCAACGGCACAAAATCGTTTTGAAAGTGCGGTATCTTGTGTGCCTGAACAGCGTCAAGAAGAAATAAAAACCGTTGTGGTTGATTTGCCATTGGGGCGTGTTGTTGGGCAGGTTGGAAACAAATATATTATCGCACAAAAAGACGATAATATGGTCATTGTCGACCAACATGCAGCACATGAAAGAATAACATATGAAAAGTTGCGTAATAATAAAATAAAGACTCAACCATTGTTGACACCAATTGTTATTAATTTGCGTGAAGAAGAAGTTGTGGCGGTTTTATCGATTGCGGATGAACTGAAACAGTCGGGGCTGGTTTTGGATGCATTTGGCGATGGCGCAATTGCAATTTTTGAAAAGCCCAGCGATTGGGATTTGAATTGGGCAGATTTGTTGCGCAGTGTTTCTGATGAAGTGCGTGCAAATGGTCATTCGTCTGGATTGGGTGAACGGTTGCATTTAAAGTTGGCAAACTATGCGTGTCATCATTCTGTTCGGGCGGGACAAAAATTAGATTTTGCCCAGATGGATGCGCTGTTGCGCGATATTGAGCGGACTGAACGTGCGGGGCAATGTAATCACGGTCGGCCTGTATATAAATTTATTCCGATGTCTGAAATAGACACTTGGTTCGAAAGATTATAAAAAGTGCTATTTTCTCTTTACAATACTGGGATTTTTTACTATTGTGACTTTATTAAATAAGGAGAAAATATATGGAACAAACAGCCGAAGTTGTTGATACAGTTGTACAAACAGGTGCAGCTGCCGCACCACAAAATGGTTTTTGGGGTATGGTATTGTATTGCGTTGTTGTGTTTGGCGTTATCTATTTATTGATGGTTCGTCCAAACAAAAAGCGTATGGCGGAATATCAAAAAATGTTGGATTCTTTAAAGGTAGGTAATCGCGTTATGGCGGCTGGCATTTATGGAACAATTAAAAAAGTAAATGAAAAAACAATCGAAGTAGAAGTTGCCAAAGGCGTGGTTTTGGAATTTGCCAAAAACGCAGTGGCAAGTGTAGAATAAAGAAAGGGTATCGTTATGTTTAAAAAGTTGGCAATCATTTTTACTGCCGTATTTTGTGTTTTGTTGGCTGTGCCGACATTGTCGCCGAAATTGGCGCCTTATTTCCCATCGTGGATTGGGCCTGTATCATTGGGCTTGGACTTAAAGGGTGGGGCGCAATTGTTGTTAGAGGCAGATACAAATACAATGTTTCAGGAAAAGACTCAACAATTGTATGAAGAAACACGCAGCAGTTTGATTGATAGAAACAAGGGCGTTATTCGTTTTTCTAATTTGCGCAATCATGATGGTGTGGTGTCTTTGGTTGTGCGTGATGAAAAAGATGTTTCTAATGCCAAGGGGCGTTTAAAGGCTAACTTTGGGACAACCGTTGATATTGAATCAGATGGAAAAACAATAACTTTGTCTTATTCGGACGCGCAAAAGCAAGAAATGGTAAAGGACGCATTGGCGCGTAGTATCGAGATTGTTCGTCGTCGTATTGATGCGCTGGGGACAAAAGAACCTTCTATTCAGAGTCAGGGCGGAAAATATATCTTGGTTCAATTGCCGGGGGTTGATAATCCAGAACATATTAAAAACCTGATTGGTCAGACCGCAAAGATGACTTTCCATTTGGTAAATGAAAATGTTTCCAGCGAACAGATTGCGTCTGGTCGTGCGCCAAACGGTACGGAGTTTTTGCCTTATATGGATGCGCCTGGACAAATGGTTCCTGTTTATTCACGTGTAGAAGTGTCGGGCGAATCATTAAAGGATTCTCAGGCGGAATTTGACCAGCATAATATGCCGGTTGTTTCGACTGTGTTTGATGCATCTGGGGCGCGCAGATTTGCAAAGCTGACAACAGAACATGTAAATGAAAGATTTGCAATTGTTTTGGACGGCAAGGTTTTGTCTGCACCTGTTATTCGTGAGCCGATTCCTGGTGGACGTGGTCAGATTTCTGGCGGCTTTACTTTACAGGGTGCAAAAGATTTGGCTGTTCTGTTGCGCAGCGGCGCGTTGCCGGCACCATTACAGGTTATCGAAGAACGCGTTGTTGGTGCGGGATTAGGTGCAGACACAATTGAAGCTGGTAAGATTGGCTCAATTGTTGGTGTGCTGTTTATCTTTATCTTCTTATTCTTTGTTTATCGTTTGTTCGGCGTGATTGCTGGGGTTGCGCTGATGGTGAATTTGGGTATGATTGTTGGGTTGACTGCTTTGTTTGGGGCGACTTTAACATTGCCTGGTATTGCCGGTATCGTTTTGACATTGGGTATGGCGGTTGACGCAAATGTGTTGCCGTTCGAACGTATACGCGATGAAATCAAGGCTGGCACGCCGTCTTTGCGTGCGGTAAATATGGGGTTTGATCGTTCTATGAAGACTGTTTTGGACGGAAACTTAACCACTTTGATTTGCGCGTTGGTTTTGTTTCAATTTGGTGCAGGTCCAATTCGTGGGTTCGCGGTCACATTATCAATTGGTATTTTGACAACATTGTTTACTTGTGTCTGGTTGTCAAAGGTTTTAATCGATTGGTATATGAACGGTAAAAATAAAAAAATTGGTTATGCAAAATAAGTTTGGGGGTAATTGATATGGTTATGCTGCATATTATGAAATATCGTAAACTGGCGTATCTGGTTTCGGGCGCGTTGGTGTTGTTGTCTGTGTTTTCGTTGTTGGTACGCGGATTAAATTATGGTATCGACTTTTCTGGTGGTATTTCAATGGAAGTGACGCCAGTGGAACAGTCTTATACTATTGATAAAATGCGTGCTGATTTGGCTGTTTTTAATCCAGAATTGCAACAGGTTGATGGCAAAGCTATCTTGGTGCGTTTGGGATTGCCAAAGAATTCAACTGATGCACAACAAAACGAACGTGTGTCTGAAATCAAAGAAATTTTGGGAAATAAGGTTGAATATTCTCAGGTTCAAATCGTTGGTCCAAAAATTGGTGGCGAATTAATTCGTGGTGGTATTTTAGCGATATTCTTTGCGTTTATTATGATGGCAATCTATGTTTGGGTTCGATACAAAGGTGGTTATGCGGTTGGTGCATTTGTGTCTTTGTTCTTGGACTTTATTTTGATGTTTGGGTTCTTTTCTATTACAGGGTTGGAATTTAATCAGACAGCAATTGCCGTTATCTTGACGGGTATTGGATATTCGATTAATGACAAGGTTGTAAACTATGACCGTATCGATGAAAATGTGAAAAAATATCACAAAATGCCAATGGCAGAATTGATTGATTTGTCGGTCAGTGAAATGTTCAGACGAACAATGTTGACATCTGTTTCAACATTGTTGGCGATGGTTGGTTTGTATTTGTTTGGTGGTCAGATGCTGCGTGAATTCGCTTTGGCAATGGGATTCTCTGTTGTAATGGGAACATTTACCAGTATCTTTATATCAAATATGATTTTGTTTAACTTTAATTTACGCGATACAGATAAATAAATTGTTTGGTGTGCGCATGGGGGGATGATGAAATGAGAATAACAAAAATATTTTTAGGATTATTTTTAACCTTGTGCGCGACGCCATTGTATGCTGATGGTTTGTTTTACGAAGATGAACCAATTCAAGATGGCTTGCCTGTTTTTGAAATGTCCCAGACATTTGCTGATGTGTATGAAAAGCTAGATGGGGTAAAGTGGGGCGGTAAAAATTTAAATGTCGCAATTGAAAGCCTGGAAAATTTAAGTCCGTCTGCACATATTGCTGCGACTGATGAGCGGGTCGTTTTAGTTTGGGGGGATTCTATTGTTGCGAATTTTCCACGACCAAAAAATCAGGATTGGGATGCGTTTGGTGAAATTACAACCGCGCTTGTTTTGAAAATGCGTGCGTATGATCCATATATAAAAAAATTGTCGCAGAGCGAGGTTTATCAGTTCGTTGTTGATGGTATTATGCGTGGTTTGGATGAAAATGGCAGATATATTTTTTCCAAAGATGCGCAAATCGCAGAAGATGGTCGTCTGTTGACCAGTATTGGTATTAATGGCGCACGTGATGTTCGTGGTAATTTCAGGGTTGATGGTGTGTTCCGTGGTACGCCGGCGGATACAGCAGGAATTCAGGCAGACGATTTGATTATTCAAATTAATGGTCGTGATGTTCGTGAAATGTCTGATGCTGATTTGGCGGCGGTTATGCGTGGCTTTAATTCCGGTACGGTAAAAATCAAGACTTTGACCCCGGCAGGCAGTAAAGATGTGGTGTTGCGTCGTGCGACTGTTGTTGTTGCAGATGCGGATATTATTCATCGCCCAACAAATAATGATAATGCGTTGTTGGAAATAGTGGTTCATAAAATTTCGGATAACGCTGTTGATATTATTAAACGCGCACTGAACGAATATGCCGATATTTCAGGTATTGTTTTGGATTTGCGTGCGTCCAGTGGTGATGATGAACGGGCGGCTGCAAAATTGGCGGGTTTGTTCGTTGGCGCCAAGCCTGTGATGCGTATTGTTGAAACAGCAATGGATGAAGTCGAAGTTGTGCCGTCTGCAGATGCAATTACGGACGCTCCTGTGGTTGTGCTGATGTCTAATCAAACACGCGGTACAGCCGAAGCGGTTGCCAGTGCTTTTTATGAAAATACGCGTGGTGTTTTGGTTGGTACGCCAACAGCCGGCAGTGCCAGAATTGCAACTGTAATCGATTTAGATAATGGCGGCGCATTGGAATTGTTGAACAAGTCTATCAAGACAGGGCAGGGAAATAATATCGACGGTCGTGGACTGTTCCCGATTGTTTGTTTGTCTAATATTCGTTCCAGCCAACAACAAAATGCGTTCTTTTTAAATGTTATAAATGATAATTTTAATGCGCGTGATTTTAATCGGGAACCAAATGTAAAGCCAGAAGATATCAGACGCGGTTGCCCTGTGATAACATCTGGGGCAGATGAAGATGCGTTGGCAATGGCTGTGTCGGTTAATATATTGACTGACAAGAAGGTTTATGATGCGTTGTTGATTAAATAAAAAAAAGATTAGGGGTGTGGAAATGTTTTTAAGTACGACAAATGAAATTAAATGGCGCAAGATGGCGGCTGCAGGTGTGATTACACTGGCGATTGTTTTGTGTGGAATTTTTTGGTTTGATAAGCCTCTGTATATATTAATCAGAAAATTGAATTGTGGCGTGTGGGGCGTGTTTGATGGGCTGTTCAGTGCCAAGGTTTGGTTTGCGGCGTCTTTTATTGCGTTTGTTGTTTTATGCGCAAAAAAATATATGAATTCTGAATTTTGCTTCAGGGATAAATCTAATAATATGTCTTTGCGCAGAACGGTGCGTGAAATTTATACTAAAACTAAAACCAGTCATGCTGCGCTGATTTTTTACAGTGTTTTGTCTGCAGGCATTGTGGTCAAAGTTTTAAAGACGCTGATTGGTCGTACGCGTCCCATCTTTTTTGAAGCGTTGGATATGACTGGTTTTTATCCGCCATCATTGGATTGGGCGTTTAATTCAATGCCATCAGGTCATACAATGATAAGCTTTGCAGGATTGGTTATGATTGGTATGTTGGCGCCACGCTATAAATGGTTTACATGGACATTGGCGATTTTGATTGGTTTTTCGCGAATTGCATACGGTGCGCATTGGCCAACAGATGTTATACTGGGTGCGTTTTTGGGTATGGCGATTGCCGATATCGTAAAGTGGCATCAGTTAAAGAAAAATTAAAAAAATCTAGGTGATTGAAATAATCGCCTATTTTTTTTGTTAAAAATGTGATAAAATGCACCTGATATGACAAGGAAAGAAAAAACAAAATTTTTACCAACAGGTATTTCGGGTGCGCTGAAAAGTTTGACTCAGCGTATTATCGGGGTGTGCATATTTTTATTGTGCATTTGGGCGACCTTTGCGCTGGTGTTTTATAATCCGTATCTGGATGGCTATGGCGTGTCCAGTACTTTTGGTAATCAATCTGTGATGGGGCATATTGTTGGTTTTGTTAGATATGCGATTGGTGTTATTCCTGGGTTGTTTTTATTTTTGTCTTTGGCGCGTTGGTCTGGACTAAAGGCGTTGGGTATATCGTACGATGAAATGCCAGAATATAATATTCTGCGTGGTTTTATTGCGATATGTTTGGGTGCGTCTGGTTTTGGTTTAGTCGCGCCGTCATCGACATTTGGTGGTATTTTTGGCGTTATTGTGGCGTCTGATTTTGGTGTGATTTTGGGTGGTGCGTTATCCGTTGTTATTGGGTTATTATGTTTATGTGGGTTCTTTGTTATTGCAGGGGTTTTGTTGCATATTAATCTGGCGCATTTGCGTATGGCGTGGCGCATAATTGTGCGTTGGACACGTGTGATTTTGTCTGCGTTTCATTTGATGCCGATGGCACAAGGCACCGATGAAGATGGTGACGAAGATGGTGACAAAGATGATGACGAAGATGGTGACGAAGATGGCGATGAAGACGGCGATGAAGACGGTGGTGAAGAAGAGATACCAAAACGTTCTTTGTTGCGAAAACGTGCGCCCAAAAAGGTTGCACCACGGCGCGCGGGTGCGGCGGTTGTCTATGATTTGCCAGATACCAAATTTTTGGAAAAATCTAATTTCAGTAAATATTCTGTGACCCCAGAATTAAAGCAAAATGCCCGCAGTATGGAGGTTAAGTTTGCTCAATACGGCGTGCGTGGCAAGGTTGTCGGGATAAAGCCAGGGCCAATCGTCACATTGTATGAATTTATGCCTGACGATGGTACGCGTATGGCAGATGTTAATAAAACTGTGACAGATATGACGCGCGCGATGGCAACAGAAAGTATTCGTATTGCGCACATACCACGAACCCAGTTAATTGGTGTTGAAATGGTTAATTTGACGCGTCAGACTGTGCGCTATCGTGGGCTGATGGAAAATCCATTGTTTGTGGAATCTAAGTATAAAATCCCATTGGCGTTGGGTGTTGATATTGGTGGAAATCCAATGTATTTTGATTTGGCAAAGATGCCACATATGTTGGTCGCAGGGCGTACAGGTTCTGGTAAATCTGTATTTGTACAGTCTATTATCACATCGATTGTGTATCATTTTACGCCTGATAAGTGCAAACTGATTATTATTGACCCAAAGGGGGTTGACTTTGGTTTCTGGGATGATATTCCGCATTTGATTACACCGATTGTAAAATTGGAACCAGAGCCTGCGGTTAACGCGTTAAAGTGGGCTGTGCGCGAAATGGAAGAAAGATATAAACAGTTGCAGGTTTTAAATGCGCGTAATATTGAATCTTATAATGAAATTGCAGCGCAGAAACGTGCCAATGGTGAAGTTGTCACAAAGCAGGTCGCGGTTGGAACGGATGAAGAGACTGGCGAATTATTATTCGAAACCCAAGAAGTTGATATTTCCGATATGCCATATATGGTAATCATTATTGACGAGGTTGCAGATCTAATGAGTCTGGCGCGCAAGGATGTAGAAGCCTGTGTTCAACGCATTGCGCAAAAAGCGCGTGCGGCGGGTATCCACTTGGTTATGGCGACCCAGCGACCAGACGCAACAACAATTACCGGTGTTATCAAAGCGAATTTCCCAACGCGTATTTCGTTCCAGGCGCGCAGTCGTATCGACAGTGTGACTTGCTTGGGCGAAGGTGGCGCGGAACAATTGTTGGCTATGGGTGATATGCTGTTCAGCGAAGCAGGGCGCGTTCCTGTGCGTATCCACGGTGCCTTTATTGATGACCGTGAATTAAAGCGTGTTGGTGATTTCTTGCGTTCCCAGGGCGAACCAGAATATGCCGATGGTGTGACAGATTCTGCTGATGCGTCTGGTGGCGCGGATGTTGCCGGGTTTGGTGGCAGTGGCGCATGCGACAAAGACGGCGATTTATACGAACGCGCCAAAGAGTGTGTAATTCGCGATAAAAAGCCAACTATTTCATATATCCAGCGCCGTTTGCAGATTGGCTATAACAAGGCCGCCGGTTTTATGGAGCGTATGGAGGCAGATGGTATTGTGTCAGCGCCTGATGCGAACAACAAGCGTCACATCCTGTAAAATAAATTATAATAACATATCTAAAAACAAAAACGATGGCTCATGTAGCGTTATGTACACTACGCCATCGTTTTTGTTTTTATCTAAATTATTCTAATTTATTTTACGCTAATCACGGGGTGTTTTTTTGTTCGGGAATTTCATGTAGCGTTTGTACACTACATTGCCGGCACTACTTACATCTAAATTATTCTAATTTATTTTCCGCTAATCACGAACGGTGTTTTTAAGTGAGGAAAGGTTCAAGAAAAACGAACTTACTCTCTTTCGTCATCCTGGGGCTTGACCCCAGGACCCAGGTGAATGTGCGCAACGCGCACACAAATAAAAAAGCAGGATAGACCTGGATCCTGGGGTCAAGCCCCAGGATGACGAAGAAGAACGCGAAAAGCCCCAGGATGACGAATTTTTTCTTGAAAAAAATTTTTAAAGCGGAAACTTTTCTCAGAACGATAAAAGAAAATACGCAAAGTCATAAAAAGGGTGCAATATTTTCAATCTTTCGTAATTTTTTGCTTTCCATAATTCGCGCAATATGTTAAAATACAATATTATAACATGGAGCAAGGGGATGAATTTCTTCAAAATTACATTTGGTTTTATGTCTGTTTTTTCTATGATTTCTGCGGCTTTCGCGGTGACGGCGCGTCCTGGGATTGTTAACACGGCGTCTGTTATTTCTGCGTCTGGTCGTCGTATGCCCAGTATGAATCAAATGCTGACTGCGTCATCAACAACGACTGGGGTTGTGGCTGCTGCGTCGTCTTCGACCGTCACAATGGACGAAGTCGAATGTGTCGAGGCATATACCGAATGTCTGTCTGATACTGATGCTTGTGGCGAAGATTTCAGCGAATGTACAACAAATGTCTTGTTCCATGGTCAAATGCCTGATTGTACCAGTACGCTGATGCAATGTCCGGCCAGTGCAATTGCCAAATTGTTTGGTAGTGGTGCGGGTATAACCAATCTGTCAAATGTTGCGGAATATAATGACGACAATGAAATTATCCGCTATACATACCCAATGGCGGGTACGATTCTGGATCAAAAGATAGAGGCTGCACGCATCGAAAATATGTATGATGACCAGACCTGTGTTAAAAGATATACAAACTGTTTAAAGCGCGATGATGTTTGTGGTGAAAATTTTGAATTATGCGCCAGTAAAAATTCATTTAAAAAGCAGGCGTTAAATTGTGATTCTCATTTGGTGCGTTGCCAAATGTCGGGCGTGCGCAAAATGTTCGGCGACAAAGTACAAAGCAAGTCTATGAATCGGACAAACGGATTAATCGAAGGTATTGGTGATTTGTCGACTGTTGGTGGTTCTATTGCTGTTATGGTTGACGAAGGTGCCGATTATGTTGCGATGAACGCTGTGTCCAGTTGTTACAAGAAAATCGATGCATGTATCTTGGCGGCGTGCGATAAAAACCCATTGCGCTGTATCGAAGGTACATCGTTGGCTGCAATCAGCGAAGCGGAAAAGGTTGGAACAGAAGCAGGCAGCAGTGATTTCAAAACAATTATAAAAATGGGTGAAAATGAAACTGCTTTGACATCCAGTCATATCAACAGATATCTGCGTTCAGAATGTGCAGATGCAATTGGCGGATTCGAAGCGTGCCATATTACATATATGGGCGAAAAGCCAAAGGCCAAAGACTTGGCAGATCGCGATATTATCGAAGAAGTGTTTAATTTGGCGCACAATGACCGCAAGTCAATCTTGGCGTCCAAGATTCAGGGTCGTATGCAGGAATTTGACACCGCGGCCAAGGATGCGTGTCGTGAAACAATCCGCACATGCGCAATGCGTACATGTGGTGGCGGTATTGGTTCTGCGTGCTATTCATCGGTTTATGGGTCTGGGAAGGACAACACAATTAATGCAGGGACACCATATGATGATATTAAAAACGCATGTTCTGCAATTGTAAATACAGATAAAAATTGTGTTTATGCGTATACATATCGTGCAGATGACTCAACTGATTATTCTTATTCATATATCAATGGTAGCGCCTTTGACACACTGTTCCCAAAGGCAGGGACAACCGGCTATGAATCGAGCAATGATCCAATTGGTGTGGTTGGTGAATTAAAT